>Ga0081539_10000440_pt1 | contig 88238 bp, 76 predicted proteins | sample TabmetS4T2R2_FD_71023 | JGI IMG/M metagenome (GOLD analysis project Ga0081539, IMG submission 71023) | Tabebuia heterophylla rhizosphere microbial communities from the University of Puerto Rico - S4T2R2 | ecosystem: Host-associated > Plants > Roots > Rhizosphere ...
CCGACCGAACCTCTCCTCGGCCTCCCGGGGCGGGAGGCGCGGGGGTTCAAGGGGCTCGACCCCCTTGGAAATGTCACGTCGGCCTCCCGGAATGGGAGGCGCGGGGGTTCAAGGGGGGCGTCCCCCTTGGCAAGGGCATGTCGGCCTCCCGGGACGGGAGGCGCGGGGGTTCAAGGGGGTCGTCCCCCTTGGCAAGGTCATGTCGGCCTCCCGGGACGGGAGGCGCGGGGGTTCAAGGGGGTCGTCCCCCTTGGCAAGGTCACCGTCCCCGCCAGGGTGGCGATCGCCCCGAGCGGGATGCCGACCCAGTCGGGCCGGTTCCGCGTCTCGTAGACGACCTCGTAGATCGCCTTGTCCGCCTCGTAGGCGCGCAGTGTCGCGGCGGCGCCGGGGTCGAGATCGCCGCCGGCGTAGCCGTCCAGGAACGCCGCCCGGCAGTCGGCCGCCCAGCCGGCGCTGCCCGGTCCCGGCACGCTCGCCGCCGCGTAGTCGAAGGAGCGCAGCATCCCGGCGATGTCCCGCCAGACGCTGTCCGGGGCCGACCGCTCGGCCAGCGACTTCGCCGGCTCGCCCTCGAAGTCGATGATCTTCCAGCCGTCCGGGGTGTGCAGGGTCTGGCCGAGGTGGAAGTCGCCGTGCACCCGCTGCACGTCGACGATGCCGAAGCCGAGGCCCTCGAAGCAGTCGCGCAACGGCTCGACGTACGGCTCGAGCGCGGGCGCGAGCGCCGCCGCCTGGGCCAGCCGGTCCTTCATGGTCGAACCGATCCGCGGACCGAGCACCCGCGCCGTGGGAAAGGCCGCGCGCAACGCGTGGTGGGTCTCGGCCAACGCCCGGCCCAGCGTGCGGGCCTCGTCGGCGAAGTCCTGCTGCGCCCGCAGCGAGTCGAGCGCCAGTCCCCAGCCGTCGACGGCGTCGGCCAGCTTCTCCACGACCATGGCCAGGTCGCCCTGCTGCATCTGGCCGCCGGCGAACCAGCTGCCCTCGATCCAGCCGAACAGCTTCGCCACGTCGGACACCCCGGCCTGGTTGAGCGCGTGGTGCACTTCGATGTCGAGGTTGCGGCCCAGCTCGAGCCGGCGGAAGAACTTCGCCATGGAGACGTCGCCGTACATGACCGAGGTGTTGCTCTGCTGCCCGGTGAACACGTACGGGGTCAGTTCGCTGGTCAGCTCGCCGCGGTCGACCAGCCGGAACCGTATCTCGGTGTCGGGCCCGCGCAGGTGCCGGGAGCTGAGCAGCGCGCGCAGGATGATCCGGCAGGCGGCCGGATCCCGGGTGGCGTCGTAGGCGATGGCCGGGCCGAGGTCGCGGTCGGTGAGCCTGGCCATCTCCGCCGCGTCCAGCTCCGCGACGGGCGCGCGGCGGTAGGACACGGGCAGCTGGTAGTGCTCAACGGCGGCCGGGGCCGGCTCGGCCTCGCCCTCGGCCGGGTTCTCGGCAGCGGGGTAGCCGATCTCCACGATCTCCAGCCGCACGGCCGGCTCCTCGGTGACGCTGGTCAGCCAGGGCAGCGCGGTCACCGAGCGGAGACGTGCCTGCCGGCCCTTGCCGGCGAACCAGCGAGCGGCAGTGATGTAGCGCAGCAGCTGGTCGGCGACGTCACGATCCGGCAGGCCCTTCACCCCGACCACCGTCGGCGGTGCCCGGCGTCCATAGGCGGCATCGCCCTACGCCCGCGAGCCGTAACGGATCAGGGTCAGGATGTGCGCCGGGTCGTCGTGGGTGAGCCGGACGAAGGCGTGCTGTCCCCAGCGCCAGGTCTGCCCGGTGATCTCGTCGTGCACCAGGTAGACGTCGCGCGCGGTCAGCCCGAGCGCCTCCATGTCGAGATAGATCTCGGTCTCAACGACGCTGTGCGGGTCGAGGCTGCACACCACGATCACCGTGTCGTCGCCGCTGCGCTTGGAGAACACCAGGGCGTGGCTGTGCGGGGCATGGTGGAAGTGCAGGTTGCGCAGCTGCTGCAGCGCCGGGTGCGCCCGGCGGACCTGGTTGAGCTTGCCGAGCAGAAAGTTGAGGTTCTCCCCGCTCTCCTCGGCGGCCTGCCAGTCCCGCGGCCGGTACTGGAACTTCTCGGAGTTGAGATACTCCTCGCGGCCCTGCAGAGCCGCGTTCTCGAACAGCTCGAAGCCGGCATAGACACCCCAGAGCGGGGAGAGAGTGGCGCCCAGCACGGCCCGGATGGTGAAGGCGGTCTTGCCACCGGTCTGCAGGAAGTGGGGGTTGATGTCGGGGGTGTTGACGAAGAAGTTGGGCCGGAAGAAGCTGTCGGTCTCGGTGGTCAGCTCCTTCATGTACTCCTCGATCTCCCACTTCTCGTTCCGCCAGGTGAAGTAGGTGTAGCTCTGCTGGAAGCCGGCCTTGCCCAGCGCGTGCATCATCGCCGGCTTGGTGAAGGCCTCGGCCAGGAAGAGCACGTCCGGGTCGGTCTTGCGGACCTCGCCGAGGAGCCAGGCCCAGAAGTTGACCGGCTTGGTGTGCGGGTTGTCGACCCGGAAGATCCGGACCCCGTGGCTCATCCACAGCCGAATGATCCGCAGGCTCTCCAGGTAGATGCCGTCCCGGTCGTTGTCGAAGTTGATCGGATAGATGTCCTGGTACTTCTTCGGCGGGTTCTCCGCGTACGCGATGCTGCCGTCGGCCCGCTTGGAGAACCACTCGGGGTGGTCGGTGACCCACGGGTGGTCCGGTGCGGCCTGCAGCGCGAAGTCCATCGCCAGCTCCATGCCGAGCGAGGAGATCTTGGCCACGAACCGGTCGAAGGCGTCCCAGTCGCCGAGGTCGGGATGGATGGCGTCGTGGCCGCCCTCCTCCGCGCCGATGGCCCAGGGCGAGCCGGGATCGGTCGGCCCAGGGGTCAGGGTGTTGTTGGGTCCCTTGCGGAACTGCCGGCCGATCGGGTGGATCGGCGGCACGTAGATCACGTCGAAGCCCATCGCCGCCGCCGCCTCGACCCGCTCGTGCGAGCTGTCGAAGGTGCCCGAGATCCACCGCTTGTCCTCCTCGTCCCAGCGCGCGCCCTCGGAGCGGGGGAAGAACTCGTACCAGGATGCGTACAGGGCCGCCTTGCGGTCGACGAAGATCGGGTAGTCCGGCGTCGGCGAGACCAGCTCGCGCGGACCATAGCGGTGCATCGCGGTCCGTACGTCCGGGGCGAGCACGACCTCCAGCCGGTCCTCGACCTGCTGTCCGGGGTCGAGGCTGGCCGCGGCCCCGCGCAGCAACGCCGCCGTCTGGGTGTCGCCGCTTTCGGTGGCCCGGCTGGCGGCGCCCTGGAACAGCGCCTTGCCCTCGGTGCAGACCAGGGTGACGTCGATGCCGGCCGGGATCTTGATCTCGGCGTTGTGCACCCAGGTCTCCCACGGGTCGCTCCAGCCCTCGACCCGGAACGTCCAGGCGCCCTCCTTCTCCAGCGTCACCGACGTGGTCCACCAGTCGAAGCCGAGCGGGGTGGTCGGGTGCATCGGCTCCAGGCGCTCGTTGCCGTCCGGGTCGGTGAGCACCACCGACCCGTTGACCGCGTCGTGGCCCTCGCGGAAGATCGTCGCCCGGATCGGGATGGACTCGCCGACGACCGCCTTCGCCGGATAGGCGCCGCCCTCGATTACCGGCGAGACCTTGGTCACCGGGATCCGGTCGATCAGCGCGCCCAGGGCCGGTGGGGTGATGGTGACATTCCCGTTGGTCTTCGGGTCAGGTTTTGCCAGGGATGCCGCCGGGCTCGAATCTGCTGCACCCGCCGGAGCCGCGCTGCCGCCTTCGGCGGCTGGAAGTCCTGAGTTGGTTGCCGTCACGAGTGCCAACTTATCGGCCCGGCCGTCCGGCGTCATCGGTCGATCGCGAGATCTGGCGGTCCATCCAGACCAGTCGCGCGACAGGCATGTTTGGCCGCTGACCGGGCGGTTAGGTTATGCGGGTGCGCGCAATCCGCCGATTCACCGTACGCCCGGTGCTGCCAGAGGTCCTGAAGCCATTGGGTGATCTTGCCAAGAACCTGCGCTGGTGTTGGCACACCGACACGCAAGACCTGTTCCGCGCCGTCGACCCCCAGCTGTGGGACAGCACGGGCGGCGACCCGCTCCGGCTGCTTGCCGACGTCTCGGTGGAGCGCCTGCAGTCCCTTGCGGCGGACAAGAAGTTCATCAAGAGCCTGCGGCTGGTCCAGGCCGACCTCGCCGACTACCTGAGCGGCGACCTGTGGTATCAGGGCTACGCGGCAGACAACCCGACGGCCCCGAGGGCGATCGGCTACTTCTCGCCGGAGTTCGGCATCACCGAGGTGCTGCCGCAGTACTCGGGTGGTCTTGGCATCCTGGCCGGCGACCACCTCAAGGCGGCGAGCGACCTGGGGGTGCCGATCATCGGTGTCGGCCTGCTCTACCGGCAGGGCTACTTCCGCCAGTCGCTCAACGCGGCGGGCTGGCAGCAGGAGCGCTATCCGCTGCTCGATCCGAACTCGCTGCCGCTGACCCAGCTGCACGACGAGGATGGCCCGGTCCGGATCGAGGTGCCGCTCGGTGGCCGCAGCCTGCACGCCCAAGTCTGGTTGGCGCAGGTGGGCCGGGTGCCGCTGCTGATGCTGGACTCGGACGTGGAGCAGAACGGCGGCTACGAACGGGAGGTCACCGACCGGCTGTACGGCGGTGGCACCGACCACCGGCTGGCCCAGGAGGTGCTGCTCGGCATCGGCGGCGTGCGCGCGATCCGCGCCTACTGCCGGGCCACGGGCGCGCCGGATCCGGAGGTCTTCCACACCAACGAGGGGCACGCCGGCTTCCTCGGCCTGGAGCGGATCAAGGAGTACATGCACGAGGGCATGGACTTCGACACCGCCCTGGAACGGAGCCGGGCCGGCACGGTCTTCACCACCCACACCCCGGTGCCGGCCGGGATCGACCGCTTCCCGCGGGAGCTGATCGTCGACCAGTTCGCGAGATTCGACGTGCCGCTGGACCGGGTGCTCGCGCTGGGCGCCGAGGACTACGTCGGCGGCGATCCGAGCAAGTTCAACATGGCGGTGATGGGCTTCCGGCTCGCCCAGCGGGCCAACGGTGTCTCGTTGCTGCACGGTCTGGTCTCCCGGGAGATGTTCCAGGGCCTGTGGCAGGCGTTCGACACCAGCGAGGTGCCGATCACCTCGATCACCAACGGCGTGCACCACCTCACCTGGGTCCACCGCGATCTCCTCGACCTGCTGGAACGGCCGACCGGCAGCCTGTCCGAGACGGTGGTCGACGGCTTCGACTGGGCCGCCCTGGAGCACGTGGACAGCAAGACGATCTGGGAGCTCAAGCGCAAGATGCGCCAGGAGCTGATCGCCATGGCGCGGGCCCGGCTTGCCGAGAGCTACGCAGTGCGCGGCCTGCCGACCGAGTGGGTCGGCGGCGTGCTCGACCCGGACATCGTCACCTTCGGCTTCGCCCGACGGGTGCCGTCGTACAAGCGGTTGACCTTGATGCTGCGCGACCCCCAGCGGCTGAAGGCGCTGCTGACCGACAAGAAGCACCCGATCCAGATCGTCATCGCAGGCAAGTCCCACCCGGCGGACGAGGGCGGCAAGGCGCTGATCCAGCAGATGGTCCAGTTCGCCGACGAGGCGGAGGTGCGGGACCGGATCGTCTTCCTGCCGGACTACGACATCTCGATGGCCAAGGCGCTCTACCCGGGCTGCGACGTGTGGATGAACAACCCGCTGCGGCCGTACGAGGCCTGCGGCACCTCGGGCATGAAGGCGGCCCTGAACGGCGCGGCCAACCTGTCCATCCGGGACGGCTGGTGGGACGAGTGGTTCGACCCGGCGTACGGCTGGGAGATTCCCTCCGCCGAGGGCACCGGCGACGTCGAGCGCCGCGACGACCTCGAGGCCAAGGCCATCTACGACATCATCGAGAACGAGATCGTGCCGCGCTTCTACGACGCCGACCACCACGGGCTGCCGCAGCGCTGGATCCAGATGATCCGCGACACCATCGCGGGGCTGGCGCCGAAGGTCCTGGCCTCCCGGATGGTGCGGGACTACGTCACCAGCCTGTACGCGCCGGCGGCGGTCTCGTCCCGATCGGTCGAGGACTGGGTGGGCGGCGCCGAAGGCCTCGCCCGGTGGAAGCGGCGGGTGCGCTCTGCCTGGCACGATGTCGCGGTGGACCACGTCGAGTCCCTCGACGGCGATCAGGTCGAGGTCGGCACCAAGATCCACGTCAGCGCACTGGTCCGGCTCGGCGAGCTGACCCCCGACGACATCGAGGTGCAGCTGGTGACCGGCCTGGTCAGCCTGGACGACCGGCTCTACGAGCCCCGGGTCAACCCGTTCCCGACCGGGGTCGACGTGGACGGCGGGCTGCGCCGCTACGAGGGCTGGGTCGAGGCCAGGCGGGCCGGCGCGATCGGCTACACCGTACGGGTCGTGCCGCACCACCCGCTGCTCGCCAGCTCCGCCGAGATGGGACTGGCCACGCTGCCAGCACTCCCCACACCGCCCTCGGCGGGCTACCGGGGATAGCCGGCCGCCGCGGATCGCACCCTCAGTCCACCTGCAGGACCACGACCGTACGGCCGGGCAGCTGCAGGCTGGTGCCGGCGGTGAGCTTCTCGGTGGGCAGCTCGCCGTCCAGCCCTGAGTGAGCGACGACCCGGTAGGTGTTCGCCCACGGGCCGTCCGGCAGATCCACCTGGATCGGGTCGGCGCCGGCGTGGAACCAGATCAGGTACGCCTCGTCCTCGGTCCGCTTCGGGTCGTCGTAGGCGAGATACATGCCGAGCGTTCGCCGGGTGCCGTCATGCCACTCCTCGGGCGTCATCTCCGCGGTCCGGCCGCCGAACCAGGCGATGTTCTTGCGTCCGGTCGGCCGTCCTTTGGGATCGAGCAGCTGCTCGCTCTGCCGGTGCGTCTCCCGGGTGAACACCGGGTGTGAGGCGCGGAGCTGCAGCAGCTTGCGGGTGAGCTCGGTCTGGTCGCGCCAGACCTCCTGGGTGTCCCAGTGCACCCAGGAGATGGGGGAGTCCTGGCAGTAGGCGTTGTTGTTGCCCTGCTGGGTGCGACCGAGCTCGTCCCCGGCGAGGATCATCGGCACGCCGGTGGCCAGGACGAGGCTCGCCATCAGGTTCTGCGCCTGGCGGTGCCGCAGCGCGTTGATGGCTGGATCGTCGGTCTCGCCCTCGACCCCGCAGTTCCAGGAGCGGTTGTCGTCCGATCCGTCCCGGTTGGACTCACCGTTCGCGGCGTTGTGCTTGACGTCGTAGGTGACGACGTCGCGCATGGTGAACCCGTCGTGGGCGGTGACGAAGTTCACGCTCGCGGTGGCCGGCCGGTCGTCTCGATCGAAGATGTCCGGTGAGCCGGCCAGCCGGTGGGCCAGTTCGGAGATCCCGTGGGTGTTGCCGCGCCAGAAGTCGCGGACGTGGTTGCGGAACCGATCGTTCCACTCGCTCCAGCCCCGACCGAAGCCGCCGACCTGATAGCCGTACGGGCCCATGTCCCACGGCTCGGCGATCATCTTCACCCGGCTGAGGATCGGATCGGACCGGATGGCCACCTTGAACGGGTGCTCCTGGTCGACGTGGTGCCGCTCGTTGCGCAGCAGCGTCGTCACCAGGTCGAAGCGGAAGCCGTCGACGCCCATCTCGGTGACCCAGTAGCGCAGCGAGTCCAGCACCATCCGCAGCACCCCCGGCTCGGAGGTGTCGACCGAGTTGCCGCAACCCGTCACGTCGTAGTCGTTGCGCTGGTCGTCGGTCAGCCGGTAGTAGCCGAGGTGGTCGATGCCACGAAAGCACAGCGTCGGTCCCTCGTGGCCGCCCTCGCCGGTGTGGTTGTAGACCACGTCGAGGATCACCTCGATGCCGGCCTTGTGCAGCGCCGCGACCATCTCCTTGAACTCCCGGACCTGCTGGCCGAGCGTGCCCACCGACCCGTACGCGGCGTGCGGGGCGAAGAAGCCGAGGGTGTTGTAGCCCCAGTAGTTGGCCAGGCCGCGGGAGATCAGGAACGGCTCGGAGACGTGGTGCTGGACCGGCAGCAGCTCGACCGCGGTGACGCCAAGGCCGACCAGGTGCTGGACGACGGCCGGGTAGGCCAGGCCGGCGTAGGTGCCGCGCAGGTGCTCGGGAACCGCCGGGTGGAGCCGGGTGTAGCCCTTGACGTGCAGCTCGTAGATGACGCTCCGCGCCAGCGGAATAGGCTTCCTGATCGGCGGCGGTGGCGGCGAGTCGGCGACCACGACGCCGAGCGGCACGGCAGCGGAGGAGTCGGTGGGATCGGGCACGAAGTCCGACTCGGGGACGTGGTCGAGGATCGGGCCCGCGTAGTCGACACCGCTGGTGATCGCTCGCGCGTACGGGTCGAGCAGCAGCTTGGCCGGGTTGAACCGGGCCCCGGCCGCCGGTTTCCACTGCCCGTGCACCCGGTAGCCGTAGCGCTGTTCGGCGCCCACGCCCGGGGCGAACGTCGTCCAGACGCCGTCCGGCGCACGCACCATGTCCTGGTTGCGCTGGGTCCGGTCCTCGTCGACCAGGGCCAGCTCAACCCGGGTGGCTCGCGGTGCCCACAGCGCGAAGGCGGTGCCTCCGTCTCGGAGGTGGGCACCCAGGATCGACGAGTCGGTCGGCACCGGCAATGCCTGTGCGGCGGGTGTCATAAACCAGACGCTCTCGGAAGAAATGGCTGGGAGTCCCGCGGTGATCAGGACCTGCCCAGATGCAGAGGCTGCGCCCATTGTGCCTGGTTTGCGCCGCACGAGCCATTTGCCGCGGCGGGGCTCGGCGCACAGGCGTCGCGGAGCCCGGGCGGCTCACGAGTCGAGTCAGCCTATGGATCGTCCTTGGTTCCCAGCTGCCATTGCCCGTCCTCCGTCGAGCACCGATCGGGCCCGAACCTGCCTCAGGGCGGCCTCCTCCGGGCCTGAAAGACTGCCCTCATGCCGATTGCCGACATCCGGGAGCTGGGCACCATCGTCTCGGTCTGGGCCCATCCGGACGACGAGGCGTACCTGTGCGGCGGGCTGATGTCGCTCGCCGCGGCAGCAGGCTCCCGCGTGGTGTGCGTCACCGCGACCCGGGGTGAGTTGGGGGTCACCGACCCCGTCCGGTGGCCGCCCGAGCGGTTGGCAGACATCCGGGAGGCGGAGCTGGCCGAGTGCCTTCGCCGGCTCGGCCTCACCGAGCACCACTGGCTAGGCTATCCCGACGGCGGCTGCGCGTCGGTCGAGCAGGCCGAGGCGGCGGGGCGGATCGCTGCGATCCTGCAGGCGGTCCGGCCGGACACCGTGCTCACCTTCGCCGTCGACGGGCAGACCGGGCACCCGGACCACATCGCCGTGCACCACTGGACCCGCGAAGCCGTACGGCAGAGCGGCATCGGCACCCTGCATGTGGTGGCCAACCCGCCCGAGTGGGTCGATCGGTATCTGCCCAAACTCGTCGAGCTGGGCGCGTTGATGGGTGAGCCGCCGCAGCCGTGGCGCGGCCCGCTCAGCGTCGACCTGAGTCTCGACCCGCAGACCGTGGAGCGCAAACTGTCCGCGCTCGCCGCTCAGGCGAGCCAGACCGAGGCGATGCGGGCCCTGGCCGGCGAGGAGTACTACCGCGGCCTCGTCGCCGTCGAGCGCTTCCGGGTTCTGGCAGCGGAGGTGGTGACGGCGTGACGGCTCGGTGGAAGTTGTTACTGATGAGTAACATGGCTCGGGCAGCCAACGAACCCCCTCGGACGGCGGGAGATTGCGAGTCCAGATGAAGATCGTCGTGCTGGTCAAGTACGTGCCGGACGCGACCGGTGAACGCCGGTTCGCAGCAGACGGCACCGTCGACCGCGCGGGCAGCGACGGCCTGTTGTCCGAGCTCGACGAGTACGCGGTCGAGCAGGCGCTGCAGATCGCCGACGAGGGCGACGACGTCGAGGTCGTGGCGCTGACGCTCGGGCCCGACCACGCGGCGGACGCGATCAAGCGGTCGCTGCAGATGGGCGCCTCGGCCGGTATCCACATCGACGACGACGCGGTGCACGGTTCGGACGTGCTGGCGACAAGTGCCATCCTGGCCGCCGCCGTGCGCAGGGCGGCGCCCGAGCTGGTGATCTGCGGCATGGCGTCCACCGACGGCACCATGGGCGTGCTGCCGGCGATGCTCGCCGAACGGCTGGGCTGGCCGGGGGCGACCCTGGGCGCGACGCTGAAGCTAGCCGGTGACACCGTCACCGTTCGCCGCGACACGGACGTGGCCAGCCTGACCGTCGAGGCGAAGCTGCCGGCGATCGTCAGCGTCACCGACCAGTCCGGCGAGGCGCGCTACCCGTCGATGAAGGGCATCCTGGCGGCGAAGAAGAAGCCGGTGGAGACCTGGACGCTGGCCGACCTGGGGATCGAGGCCGGCGAGGTCGGGCTGGCAGCGGCGGCCACCGAGGTGCTCGAGACCACGCCTCGGCCGCCCCGCGAGGCGGGCAAGGTCGTTCCCGACGAGGACGGGTCGGGGGCGACGGCACTGGTCGACTTCCTGGCCACCGGCAAGTACATCTGAGGAGCACCGATGTCCGAGGTTCTCGTCGTCGCCGAACTCAGCGACGGCGCACCAACCAAGCCCACGCTGGAGCTGCTGACGCTGGCCCGCAGGTTGGGCGATCCAGTCGCGGTCGTGCTGGGCGAGGGAGCCGGGTCGGCGGCGGCCACGCTCGGTGAGTGCGGCGCGACCCGGGTGCTGTCGGCCGCCGATCCGGCGCTGACGGACTACCTGGTGGCTCCCAAGGCCGAGGCCTTGGAGCAGATCGTCAGGCAGGTTGAGCCCGCCGCGGTCCTGATCAGCTCCACGCCTGAGGGCAAGGAGGTCGCCGGCCGACTGGCCGTCCGGCTCGATGCCGGGTTGCTCACCGACGCCACCGACGTGGACGCCGAGGGCGCGACCATGCAGTCGGTGTTCGCCGGCAACTGGACCGTCAGGGCCAGGGTCCGCCGGGGAACGCCGATCGTCACGGTGAAGCCCAATGCGGTGAGTCCGGAGCCGTCACCGGCGGCAGGCGCGATCGAGGAGGTCGAGGTCTCCATCTCCGACGCGGCCAAGGGCGCCAGGGTCGTGGCGACCGAGCCCAAGCAGGCGAGCGGTCGGCCGGAACTGACCGAGGCGGCGGTCGTCGTCTCCGGGGGCCGCGGTACGGCCGGCAACTTCTCGCCGATCGAGGACCTTGCCGACGCCCTGGGTGGCGCGGTCGGCGCCTCCCGAGCGGCGGTGGACTCGGGCTGGTACCCGTACGCCTACCAGGTCGGCCAGACGGGCAAGACCGTCTCACCCCAGCTCTACGTCGCCGCGGGGATCTCGGGCGCGATCCAGCACCGGGCCGGCATGCAGACCTCCAAGGCGATCGTCGCGGTCAACAAGGACCCCGAGGCGCCGATCTTCGCCCTGGCCGACCTCGGCATCGTCGGCGACCTGCACAAGGTGCTGCCGGCCGCTACCGAGGAGATCCGCCGCCGTAGGGGGTGAATGATGCGGACCTACCTGGACCACGCGGCGACCACGCCCATGCTGCCCGAGGCCATCGAGGCGATGAGCCGCGAGCTGACCCGGGTGGGCAACGCGTCGTCGACGCACGCCTCGGGCCGGAACGCTCGCCGCGTGGTCGAGGAGTCCCGGGAGGCCATCGCGGCCCGGCTCGGGGCGCAGCCGTCCGAGGTGGTCTTCACCGCCGGCGGCACGGAAGCGGACAACCTCGCGATCAAGGGAGCGTTCTGGTCGCGACCGGATCGGCGCCGGATCGTCCTGTCGGCGATCGAGCATCACGCGGTGCTGGAATCTGCCGGCTGGCTGGCCGAGCGGGCCGAGGCGGATCTCAGTCTTGTCCCGGTCGACGAGCTCGGAACGGTCGATTGCGCCGCGCTCCGCGACGAGGTGGCCGACGACACCGCGCTCGTCTCGGTGATGTGGGGCAGCAACGAGGTCGGCTCGGTGCAGCCGGTGGCCGAGATCGCCGCGCTGGCAGCTGAGCAGGGCGCGCTCAGCCACAGCGATGCCGTCCAGGCGGTCGGCCACATCCCGGTCGACTTCACCGCCAGCGGCCTCGACCTGCTGAGCTGCACCGGGCACAAGCTCGGCGGCCCGTACGGCGTCGGCGCCCTGCTGGTCCGTCGCGAGGTGGCGCTGACCGCTGTGCTGCACGGCGGCGGGCAGGAGCGCGACGTACGGTCCGGGACCGTGAACGTTGCCGCCATCGCCGGCTTCGCAGCGGCGGTGGACGTCGCGGTCGGTGGCCTGGAGGCGGAGATGGCTCGGATCCGTTGGCTGCGATCGGCCCTCCTCGAAGCAATCCTGGCCGCCGTGTCGGACGCCGTGCTGCACGGACCGGTCGACCCTGATGCCACCCTGCCGGGGATCGTCAATATCGGGTTTCCGGGCTGCGCTGCCGAGGACCTGCTGCTGCTCCTGGACGCGGCCGGCATCGACTGCGCCACCGGGGCTGCCTGCTCGGCCGGGGTGGCCGAGCCCAGCCACGTGCTGGTTGCCATGGGTCTGGACGAGGAAGCAGCACGATCGTCGCTGCGCTTCTCACTGGGTCACACCTCGACGGTTGCCGACGTAGCGGCACTGGGCGCGGTGCTACCGGAAGCGGTGAGCCGGGCCCGCCTGGCACGCGGATACAGTGCTACGGGTTCGGAGAGGAGGGTGGCGCGATGAGGGTGCTGGCCGCCATGTCGGGCGGCGTCGACTCAGCCGTTGCGGCGGCTCGTGCGGTCGATGCCGGGCACGACGTCACCGGCGTCCACCTCGCCCTGTCCAAGAACCCGCTCTCCTTCCGGTCGGGCGCCCGCGGCTGCTGTTCCAAGGAGGACGCGCACGACGCGCGGCGCGCGGCCGACGTGCTCGGCATCCCGTTCTACGTCTGGGACCTGTCCGACCGGTTCGCCGCCGACGTGGTGGACGACTTCGTTGCCGAGTACGCCGCCGGCCGGACCCCGAACCCGTGCGTCCGCTGCAACGAGAAGATCAAGTTCTCGGCGGTGCTCGACCGGGCGGTCGGGCTCGGCTTCGATGCCGTCTGCACCGGCCACTACGCCCGGCTGGTCTCGACGCCGGAGGGGGTCGAGCTGCACCGCGCCGCCGACGCCGCCAAGGACCAGTCGTACGTGCTCGGCGTGCTCGAGCAGGCCCAGCTGCGGCGGTCGCTCTTCCCGCTCGGCGGCTCGCGCAAGTCCGAGGTCAGGGTTGAGGCGGCGAGCCGCGGGCTGGCGGTCGCCGACAAGCCGGACAGCCACGACATCTGCTTCATCGCCGACGGGGACACCGGCCGGTTTCTGGACCGGCAGCTGGGCGCCCGGCCCGGGGACATCGTCGACGCCGGCGGCACCAAGGTCGGTGAGCACCCCGGCGCCCATCACTTCACCGTCGGCCAGCGCCGCGGGCTCCGGCTCGGCGTGCCGGCCGGGGACGGCAAGCCGCGCTACGTGCTGGACATCGCGCCGGTCCGCAACACGGTGACCGTCGGTCCGCGAGCCGCGCTGGCGGTCCGCCGGATCGAGGGGATCCGGCCGCGCTGGACCCAGTCTCCGCAACGTACGGGCTGGCGCGGGCTGGTCCAGCTGCGGGCCCACGGCGTGCCGGTCCCGGCCCGTACGACGGCCAGCGACGAGCGAGTGGAGCTGTTCCTGGACGCGCCGGTGGAGGGCGTTGCCCCGGGCCAGGCGGCGGTGCTCTACGACGGCACCCGGGTCGTCGGCAGCTCGACCATCGCCGCGACGCACGCCTGAGTCGCCATGACCGATGAGCTGCCGGCGATCCGGTCGACGGGCATCGGCTCCTGGCCGGGCACCGACATGGCGGCTGCCATTCGGACCACGTTCGAGGAGTGCCCGGATCTGCCGTACCTGCCGGAGCTGCCCGCCCGGGGGCCGCACGCGGGCCTGATCGGCCGCTCGACCGCGTTCCTCGCCGGGCTGGAGGTCGACCTGCAGCCCGCCGGGTGGCGGCTGACCACCGGCTCCAGTCGCGATCACCGGCTGGCGATCACCACCCTGCGGTCAGACCTCGACCTGCTGGAGGAGCTCGCCCAGGGCTACGCCGGAGCGTTGAAGATCGCCGTCGGCGGCCCGTGGACCCTGGCGGCGACCATGGAACGGCCACGCGGCGACCGGGTGCTGGCCGACTCGGGCGCCCGCCGCGACCTCGGCCAGTCACTCGCCGAAGGCGCCGCCCAGCTGGTTGCGGAGCTGCGGCGACGGTTGCCTGGCGTCGACTACCTCCTCCAGCTCGACGAGCCTGGCCTGCCGGCCGTGCTGGGCGGGACGATCCCGACCGCAAGCGGGCTCGGCAAGCATCGGGCCGTTGACGTGCCTGAGGTCAGCACGACGCTCAGCCAGCTGATCGAGCGCGTCGCCGCCGTCGATGGCACGAAGGTCGCAGTGCACTGCTGCGCCGCCGACCCGCCGATCGCGCTGCTGCTCGGTGCCGGGGCCGAAGGAGTGTTCGTCGACCTCGAGCAGCTCGACCCGGCCGACTGGGACGCCATCGCCGAGGCGCTGGAGAACGGCCATTGGATCGGGCTCGGCGCGTTGCCGACCGGTGAGACGTTGAGTGCCGACCAGGTCTCCAAGCGCGTCCTCGGCCGGCTTCGCGAGCTCGGCCTCGAGCCGAGCATTGCGGCGCGGGTGCTGATCACTCCGGCCTGTGGGCTGGCTGACACGAGTGAGGTCGGTGCGTTGCAGGCACTCCGTGCGGTGCGAAAGGCCGCCGAGATCGTCGCCGAGGAACTTGTCCGCTAGCCGACAGGTGGATATCTCGCCGTGTCGACATCTCGGTATGGCGAGCTGTGGCCTGATCGATCTCGATCTGTTAGCAGACGTCCGGGACTGGAGGACCCACGGTCTGCAGGCCCGGACCGAGGTCGTCGAGCTGGAGGAGAACTGGTTCCACGGCGGGGCACTTCCTTCCTGACGCTGTCCGGGCGCGGGCCACGCTGTCGAGCCGCCGGTGTCGGCGCCGGGCACTACTGTGCTGAACGTGGCCGAACCCGCCGACCCCGATCCCGATCCCGACATCGAGCTCGCCGCCCCGGACACGGCCGCCAGCCAACGGCATGCGGCGCTGACCGAGCGGATCAACGAGGCCCGCTGGCGCTACCACGTCCTGGACGCGCCGACGATCTCCGACGGCGAGTTCGACGCGTTGATGCGGGAGCTCAACGCCATCGAGGACCAGTTCCCCGGCCTGCGGACGCCGGACTCGCCCACCCAGCAGGTCGGCGGGGCGCCGTCGACGACCTTCGCCCCGGTGGAGCACCTGCTCCGGTTGCTCAGCCTGGACAACGCGTTCAGCCGCGAGGAGCTGGAGCGGTGGGCGCAACGCGCCGTACGGGAGCTGGGGGAGAAGCGGCTGGAGCAGTCCGGCTACCTGTGCGAGCTCAAGGTCGACGGCCTCGCGCTGGACCTGGTGTACGAGGATGGCCGGCTGGTGCGCGCCGCCACTCGCGGCGACGGCCGGGTGGGCGAGGACGTCACGGCGAACGTCCGCACGATCGCCGTCATCCCCGACCGGCTGTTCGGCGACGGCGTGCCGGCGGTGCTGGAGGTCCGGGGCGAGGTCTACTTCGCGGTCGAGGACTTCCGGGCACTGAACGAATCGCTCGTGCTCGACGGCAAGGCCCCCTTTGCCAACCCGCGGAACGCGGCTGCCGGCTCGCTGCGGCAGAAGGACCCACGGGTGACGGCGTCACGCAACCTCGGTTTCGTGAGCCACGGCCTCGGCGTGATCGAGGCCTACAGCGCGGACCGGTTGTCGGACGCGTACGCGGCGCTGGAGCGCTGGGGCCTGCCGGTGAGCCCGCACCGCAAGCTGGCCCGGACGCGGGACGAGGTCTGGGCCTACATCGAGCACTTCGGGGAGCACCGGCACTCCGTCGAGCACGAGATCGACGGCGTCGTGGTCAAGCTCGACGAGCGCGCGGTGCAGGACCAGCTCGGCTCGACCTCGCATGCGCCGCGCTGGGCGATCGCGTACAAGTACCCGCCGGAGGAGGTCACCACCAAGCTGCTGGACATCTCGGTGAACGTCGGGCGCACCGGCCGGGTGACCCCGTTCGGCGTGATGGAGCCGATCCAGGTCTCCGGGTCGACGGTCGGCATGGCGACGCTTCACAACGCCGGCGAGGTGGTCCGCAAGGGCGTGCTGATCGGCGACACCGTGGTGCTTCGCAAGGCGGGGGACGTCATTCCCGAGATCGTCGGCCCGGTCGTCGACCTGCGGGACGGCACCGAGCGGGCGTTCGTCATGCCCACGCACTGCCCCGCCTGTGGCACCGAGCTGGCGTACGAGAAGGAGGGCGATGCGGACCTCCGCTGCCCGAACGCCCGCTCCTGTCCGGCGCAGCTGCGGGAGCGGCTGTTCCACGTCGCGAGCCGGCAGGCGCTGGACATCGAGGTGCTGGGCTACCAGTCCGGGCACGCGCTGCTCGAGGCGGGGCTGCTGGCCGACGAGGGCGACCTGTTCGACCTGGACGCGGACAAGCTGGGCACGGTGCCGTTCTTCGTCACCAAGGATGGCCGGCTCTCCGCGAACGGCACGAAGCTGCTGGCCAACCTCGAGGCCGCCAAGCACCGGCCGCTGTCTCGGTTCCTGGTGGCGTTGAGCATCCGCCACGTCGGCCCGTCGACGGCGCCGGACCTCGCGGCGGCGTTCGGCGACATCGACCGGATCGCCTCGGCGAGCGCTGAGGAGCTGGCGGCGGTGGAGCGGGTCGGTCCGACCATGGCGGAGGCGATCGCGGCCTGGTTCGCCGTGCACTGGCACCACGACATCGTCCGCAAGTGGCAGGCGGCCGGCTGCGTCATGCGCGAGGAGCCGAAGCAGACGCTAGAACAGACGCTCGCCGGTTTGTCGTTCGTGGTCACCGGCTCGCTGGAGGGATTCACCCGGGACACCGCGGTTGAGGCGATCACCTCGCGGGGCGGCAAGGTCGCATCGTCGGTGTCGAAGAAGACGTCCTTCGTCGTTGTCGGCGACTCACCGGGGTCGAAGTACGACAAGGCCGTCGAGCTCAAGGTCCCGGTCCTGTCGGGCGCCGAGGCCTTCACCGTCCTGCTGGAGAAGGGCCCGGACGCGGCGGCTGACGTCGCTACCAGAGGCTGAGGTCGGCTCAACGACCGCGAGTGTGCGATTCCGGCCCGGCTCGGTGTGGAATCGGGCAGAAGAACGGGCGCAAACTGCACACTAGCCGCGGCTAGAGGCCCAGGAACCAGCTGAAGTACTGCTTCTTCTCGCCGATGCCGAAGCCCCAGCTGCCGGTCATCGCGTGGTAGACGTACCAGCCGAGCAGGAAGATCGCGATCAGGCCCGCGAGCAGGGCCAGCGAGGCCCAGATCCGCATCCGCTTCTTGGCCTTGGTGCTGGGCACCTTCAGCGGCCCCCACTCGCCGACGCTCGGCTGCACCCGCGGCGGCGTCACTCCGTTCAGGTTGAGGTTGCTGAAGATCCGCGGCACGCGGCAACTATAGTGTCGGGTCGCTCAGATCGCCTCACGCTTCGCGACGCCAAGGCACGCACCTCGCGCCGGGTGCGGCGCAGGCCGCACCCGGCGTGGGAATTGACTCCTCAGTCGCGATACGTCGGTCCATCACTCCCTCGTCGGCCCTGCGATGCACGCACCTGAACGCCCCCAAACGCAAACCGGATCTGAGCGACACGACACTGCCTCAGAACCAGCCATGGATGCCGGTGATGCCGAGGGCAACGAGCACGAACCTGGCGATCCGGCCGAGCAGGACGACCAGCGCGAACCACACGGCGCGCATGGTGGTCGCCCCGGCGAGCAGCGCCACCGGGTAGAGCGGCGGGATGCCGATCACGGCGGCGAGGCCGACGATCGGCAGCCCCCAGCGCTTCTGTCCGACGAGGCTCAGCAGCTTGGCCACGAAGGCGCGGAACCTCGCCCGGGCCGGCCCGACTGGCTTTGGCTGCTTGGGCGATGCCGACTCCGGGGGGTACCAAACCCCGGCGCCACCCCGGAGGTGACGACGGCGCCGCAGGATTGCGAGCTCCCGGCCGCTTCGCGCCCCGAGGAAGAGCAGCATTTTGCCAATGGTCTGGCCCGTCGCGACACCGACGGCGATCGGCAGCGGTCCGGCGACGGCGGAGACCTGGGATGCAATCACGTACGTCTCGGCGTTGAGGATCGGCAGCAGGGCCGACACCGTGCCGAATCCGATCGAGGTGAGCAGCGCGAGCACGTCTGCCCACTCGAAGCCGGTCACTTGACCAGGGCGGCCAAGTGGTTCAAGCGGGCGATCTCGGAGTCGAGGAAGGCGGGGCCGCCCAGCCGGCCGATCGCGATCACCCGTTCCTGGGTGAGCGGGGTGACGACGACCGTGGAATCGGCCCAGCCCGGTGCCCAGCCGGAGGCCAGCTCAGCGCGATGCGTGGCGTCGAAGGGGGCGAGCTTTCCGATCAGCTCCGGGCTCAGATCGGGCGCCAGGGTAGTGGCGAAGCGGGCCGCCGGCTCGGGGTCGAGCTCGATCAGCACGGCCCAGTGGGAGCGGAAGACGACGGGGCAGAGGGCGGCGAGGGTCTCGGCTGCGTGCTCCGGCTCCGCGGTCATCCGCTCCAGCGCCTCCAGGTCGGACTGCAGGCCGCCGCCCTCGGGATAGCGCGAGATCCACTCGACGTGCACGTCGGGCAGGTTCTGGCAGGCGGCGACGATCGTCTCGGGCAGCTGATTGTTCGGCAGGTCGACGATGAAGTCGTCCACGACGTACCCGTCGTGCTTCTCGACGATCTCGACGGCGTTGATGTCTGCGTTGGTTTGTCCGATCGCCGTCGCCACTGCGCCCAGCGACCCCGGCCGATCCGGCAGGATCACCCGCATCAGGAACACACACCCCATCCTCCCGCATCTGGGTTACCGATGCGTTTCGGGGACGTGTGTCACCCTTTCCTGCGTGCCTCGCTTCGAACCCTTCGCCGCACTCCGCTACGCCGCCGCTGACCTGAGTCCGATCGTGGCGCCGCCGTACGACGTGCTGTCCGACGCCGACCTGACCGACCTGCAGGCTCGGTCGCCGCACAACGTCGTACACGTCGACGTGCCGCGGGACGGCGATGACCGTTACCGGCGGGCCGCCGCGACGTTGCGGCAGTGGCGCGCGGACGGCGTCCTGGTCGCCGACCCGATGCCCTCGTTCACCATCTACCGGATGCGGTTCACCGACGCCGGCGGCGATGGCCGGGACATCTCGGGCGTCCTGGGCGGCCTGGAACTCGTGGACGAAGGTGCGGGCGGCGTGCTGCCGCACGAGCGCACAACTCCCAAGGACTCGACCGACCGGCTGGAGCTGACCCGCGCCACAAAGGCCAACCTCTCCCCGGTCTGGGGACTGTCGCTGGCCGGTGGCCTGGCGGACCTGCTGGCCGAGCCGGGGGAACCAGTGGGACACGTCGTCGAGGACGGCGTCGAGCACGTGGTCGAGCGCGTCGTCGACCCGAATCGGATCGCCGCGATCCAGCGGCTGCTGGCCACCGACGACGTGCTGATCGCCGACGGCCACCATCGCTACGCCGTCAGCCGGACCTACCGGGACGAGGTCCGGGCGGGCACCGGCCGGAACGACACACCGGCCGAGCAGACGCTGGCCTTTGTCAGCGAACTGGTCGCCGAGCAGCTGAGCGTTGACGCGATCCACCGGCTCTACTCCGGGATCGAAGCGGGAGAGCTGGCGACCGAGCTGCGCCGCCGCTTCGACGTGGCGCCCACCGACCGGCCGGGCCCGGACACCCTTGCCGCGATGGCCGGCGACGGCTTCCTGGTGCTGGTGACGCGCGACCGGGCGTGGCGGCTGACGCCGAAGCCCGGCGCCTTCGACGACGTACGGGCGCTGGACGGCGCCTGGCTTGAGGCGACGCTCAACGGCACGGGGGCAGACGTCCGCTACCAGCACGGCCTGTCCGAGACGCTCGCCGAGGTCGACGCCGGACGGGCGAGCGCCGCTGTGCTGACCCGCCCGGTAAGCGTGGCGGAGATCGAACGCACCGCCCGGGAGGGACTACTGATGCCGCCGAAGTCGACGTTCTTCACCCCAAAGCTGAAGACGGGACTCGTGATCCGGCCTATGTCGGACTGAGTTGCGCTACGCCTGTTGCAACCGGCGCACCGCGATGACAACGAACGTGCACGCCGCTTGTTGCTTGATTGCGACGCTCCGCGTCGCACGGATCGCGCTGCATAGAACTGCGTTCTCCGACGCGGTAAAGGGCACGGGACGCCTCGTTCGTCGTCGCTCGTGGAGGAAGAACGCCTCCACTCGCTCCTCCTCGCCACGGCGGCGCACGATCCGGGGGGCGCCGGTCACCAAATGCCGCGGAGCTCGCTCGCGGCCGACACTAGGATGAGTCGGTCCGTGGCGGACCTGTGGTGACGTAGGCGAGGAGACTTCGAGCGGTGGCACTTACCCCAACCGACGTGGCGGCGTTGGCCCGGCTGGCAAGGATCGACCTGACGGCCGACGAGCTGGCCCAGCTGGCGCCGCAGCTCGAGGTGATCTTGGAGTCGGTCGCCCGGGTGTCGGACGTCGCCGCGGCTGACATCCCGCCGACCTCGCACGCGCTCCCGCTGACCAACGTCTTCCGAGACGACGCCCTGCGGCCGTCGCTGCCCCGGGACCTGATCCTGGCGGGCGCACCGGCCGCCGAGCACGACCGCTTCCGGGTGCCGCGGATCCTGGGGGAGGAGGCGTGACGCCGACGACCATGCCGGATGATCATCCGGCCCGATCCGGCTCCGGTGATCACCATGCCAAGATCATCCGACAGACCGCTGCGGATCTTGCGGCCAAGATCAGGGATCGGCAGCTGAGCTCGGTCGAGGTGACTCGGGCGCACCTGGAGCGGATCGCCGAGGTCGACGGCGAGGTCCACGCTTTCCTCTACGTGGATGGCGAACGAGCCCTCGCCGACGCCGCTCGGATCGATGCCAAGATCGCGGCCGGCGAGCCGGTGGGCCCGCTGGCCGGAGTGCCGGTGGCGGTGAAGGATGTGTTCGCCTACTCCGGCGCCCCGACCACCTGCGGGTCCAAGATCCTGTCCGGCTGGCTGCCACCGTACGACGCCACCGTGGTCCACCGGCTGCTCGACTCCGATCTGGTGATCTTGGGCAAGACCAACATGGACGAGTTCGCCATGGGCTCGTCGACGGAGAACTCCGCCTACGGGCCGACCCACAACCCGTGGGACCTGAGCCGGATCCCGGGTGGTTCCGGAGGCGGCTCGTCCGCGTCGCTGGCCGCCTTCGAGAGCCCGCTGGCCATCGGCAGCGACACCGGCGGTTCGATCCGCCAGCCCGCGGCCGTCACCGGCACGGTCGGTGTCAAGCCGACCTACGGCGGCACCTCCCGCTACGGCCTGGTGGCGCTCGCCTCCAGCCTCGACCAGCCCGGGCCGTGTGCCCGTACGGTGCTGGACGCCGCCCTGCTGCACCAGGTGATCGCCGGGCACGATCCCTGTGACTCGACCTCCATCGACGCTCCCGTGCCCGACGTGGTGGCGGCCGCGCGGTCCGGGGACGTCACCGGTCTCAAGATCGGCGTCGTGACCGAGCTCGGCGGCGAGGGCTACGCGCCCGGCGTCGAGCAGCGGTTCCGCGAGTCGGTGGACCTGCTGGCGTCCCTCGGTGCGGAGATCGTCGAGGTGTCCTGCCCGCACTTCGTCTACGCGCTGCCGACCTACTACTTGATCCTGCCCGCGGAGTGCTCGTCCAACCTGGCCAAGTTCGACGCCATGCGCTACGGGCTGCGGGTCGGGGACGACGGCACCGCGAGCGCCGAGCAGGTGATGGCAACGACCCGCCAGGCCGGCTTCGGCGCCGAGGTGAAGCGGCGCATCATCCTCGGCACCTACGCGCTGTCCAGCGGCTACTACGACGCCTACTACGGCCAGGCGCAGAAGGTCCGGACGCTGATCTCGCGCGACTTCGAGCGGGCGTTCGGCCAAGCGGACGTGCTGATCTCGCCGTCGACGCCGCTCACCGCGTTTCAGATCGGGGAGAAGGTGGACGACCCACTGGCCATGTACTACAACGACCTCTGCACCATCCCGTCCAATCTCGCCGGGAACGCCAGCGGCTCCTTCCCGGTCGGCCTGGCGCCGGAGGACGGGCTGCCGGTCGGCCTCCAGGTGATGGCGCCGCCGCTGGCCGACGACCGGGTCTACCGGGTCGGTGCTGCGCTGGAGCGGGCGCTGACCGAACGTTGGGGCGGCTCGCTGCTGGACCGGGTGCCGGAGCTGGCGGTGCCGGCGTGATCGGGACCCCGCACACTCGCTCCGCGACCTCGGGGAGGTCCCGATGACCGCCGTGCTCCAGTACGAGGACGCCATGGCGGCCTTCGACCCGGTGCTCGGGCTCGAGGTGCACGTGGAGCTCAACACGGCGTCGAAGATGTTCTGCGGCTGCTCGACCGCGTTCGGCGCGGAACCGAACACCCAGGTCTGCGCGGTCTGTCTCGGCCTGCCCGGCGCGCTGCCCGTGGTCAACGCCAAGGCCGTCGAGTCGGCGATCCGGATCGGGCTGGCGCTGAACTGTCGGGTGGCCGAGTGGTGCCGGTTCGCCCGGAAGAACTACTTCTATCCGGACATGCCGAAGAACTACCAGATCTCCCAGTACGACGAGCCGATCTGCTACGACGGCTGGACCGAGGTGGTGCTCGACGGCGAGACGTACCGGATCGGCATCGAGCGGGCGCACATGGAGGAGGACACTGGCAAGTCGCTGCACGTGGGCGGCGCCACCGGCCGGATCCACGGCGCCGACTACTCACTGCTGGACTACAACCGGGCCGGCGTGCCGCTGATCGAGATCGTCACCAAGCCGATCGAGGGTACCGGCGCCAAGGCGCCACAGGTGGCCAGGGCGTACGTGGCGATGCTCCGCGACCTGGTGCGGGCGCTCGGCGTCTCCGACGTCCGGATGGAGCAGGGCTCGCTGCGCTGCGACGCGAACGTCTCGCTGCGGCCTCTCGGCACGACCGCGTACGGCACGCGCACCGAGACCAAGAACGTCAACTCGCTGCGCAGCGTCGAGCGGGCGGTCCGGTACGAGATAACCAGGCAGGCGGCGGTGTTGGCCGGCGGCGGGAGGGTGATCCAGGAGACTCGACACTGGCACGAGGACTCCGGCACCACGACGGCCGGCCGGAGCAAGGAGATGGCGGAGGACTACCGGTACTTCCCCGAGCCGGACCTGGTGCCCATCGCGCCGAGCCGGGCATGGGTCTCCGAACTGCGCGGCACGCTGCCGGAGCCGCCGGCGGAGCGACTGCGGCGGGTGAGCGCCGAGTGGGGCTTCTCCGACCTGGAGCTCCGCGACGTCGTGAACGCCGGAGCGGTGAACGTCATCGAGGCGACCGTTGCCGCCGGCGCTTCACCGCAGAGTGCCCGCAAGTGGTGGCTGAGCGAGATCGCGCGACGGGCGAACGAGGCCGGCGTCGACCTCGAGGACGTCCGCATCACGCCGCGGCAAGTGGCCGAGATCCAGGCGCTGGTGGACTCGGGCACGATCAACGACCGGCTGGCCCGGCAGGTGTTCGACGGCGTGATCGCGGGGGAGGGGTCGCCGGCCGAGGTGGTCGCCGCCCGGAAGCTCGCGGTGGTCTCCGACGAGGGTGCGTTGAGCACCGCGGTCGACGCAGCCATCGCCGCCAACCCGGACGTGGCCGACAAGATCAGGAGTGGCAAGGTCCAGGCGGCCGGCGCGCTGATCGGTGCCGTGATGAAGGACCTGCGTGGGCAGGCCGACGCCTCCCGGGTTCGCGAGCTGATCCTGCAACGCCTCGGCTGAGGCGGCTCGTTGTCGGTGGCTGGCGATAGCGTTCGGGCCATGGACATCAAACTCGAGCTCGTCGGCGTGCCGGTCAGCGACGTGGACCGGGCCAAGGCCTTCTACGTCGACCAGGCCGGCTTCGTCGCCGACCACGACTACACCGTCAGCGACGAGATCCGCTTCGTCCAGCTGACCCCACCTGGCTCTGCCTGCTCGATCGCCATCGGCAAGGGACTGACGGGCATGAAGCCGGGATCGCTCGACTCGCTCCAGGTCGTCGTGGCTGACATCCAGCAGGCTCGTGCCGAGCTCGCGGAGCGGGGCGTCGACGTCAGCGAGGTGGACGTCCAGCCGTGGGGATCCTTCGTCTTCTTCTCCGACCCGGACGGGAACCGGTGGTCGGTGCAGCAGCTGCCGGACTATGCCAGGGCACTCGGCGGATCGGGCGACCCCAGCGAGGGCTGGTCGGGCTAGGAAGGCGTCGGTTGGCCCGGATGTGCCGGTATGCCAGCGGATCGTCGGCAGGGTGAGGGCGTCTGCAGGGGAGGCGACCGGCGGAATGCCACCCCACTTGCTCAGGGACTCTTCGTGGCGTCCTGGTTGCCCGGCGGCCTGCGCAGGCTGAGGAAGATCAGCAGGGCGCCGACGGACAGGCAGACGAGGCCGATGCCGAGCCAGGTGTCGCTGCCGGTCATGTAGCTGCCCTGGACGATGCCGGTGCCCTGACCCACCCAGAGCAGGCCGGTCAGCGCCGCCAGGATGCCGAGCACCAGCACGATCAACCGTTTGGGCCCCTTGGGCATGACCGCTCCCTCCGTGAGACGTCTGGCCGTGACCCTCGACAAGCGTAGGAGGTCTCGTTCCTACCGCGTGATCCGGAAGATCTTGTCGTCGTCGGACCGCGGGTCGCCTCGACCGTCGCGGTTGGACGTGGACAGCAGCAGGCTGCCGTCAGACGCGACCACCACCGTGCGCAGCCTGCCGTAGTCGCCCTGGAAGTGCGCGACCGGCTTGCCGACATCGGTTCCGTCGAGCGGAATCTCCCAGAGCCGGGCGCCGCGCAAGGCGGCCATCCAGAGCTCGCCCTGCCAGAAGGCAAGGCCGGACGGGGACGCATCGGCCGTCGACCAGACGACCTTCGGGTTGATGAAGTCCTTGTTCGACGAGGAACCCTCGACCTGCGGCCAGCCGTAGTTGCCGCCCTTGGTGATCAGGTTCAGTTCGTCCCAGGTGTTCGCGCCGAATTCGCTGGCCCAGAGCCTGCCCTGGTCGTCGAAGGCGAGGCCCTCGACGTTGCGATGACCGTAGCTGTACACGGGGTTGTCGAACGGGTTGCCGGGGGCCGGCTTGCCGTCGGCGGTGATCCGCAGGATCTTGCCACCGAGCGACTCCTTGTCCTGAGCCAACTCCGGCGTGTTGCCGGTCTCGCCGGTGCCGACGTAAAGGTAGCCGTCCGGGCCCAGCGCGAGCCGGCCGCCGTCGTGCCGACCACCCTTCGGGATGCCGGATAGGATCACTCGCGGCTCGCCCAGCTGCCGGCCGTCCCAACTCATCGCGACGATCCGGTTGTCGTCGGCGGCGGTGTAGTAGGCGAAGATCGTGCGCTGGTCCTTGCTGGCCAGCAGCCCCAGCAGGCCGCCCTCGCCACCCGGATCGGTCTGGTCGATGGTCCGCACCGTGCTCACCTTGCCGTTCTCGATGTGCACGATCCTGCGGGTGTCCCGTTCGCTGGCCAGCAGGCTGCCGTCGGTCAGCGGGACGACGCCCCACGGCACGGCGAGGTCCTTCGCCACCACGTTGATCGCGAGTTTCGTGCCGGGCCGGGCCGATGTCGTCGTTCTGCCCGTCGTCGACGCGCCGCCCGGCGTCGTCGATCTGCCGGCCGTCGTTCCGCTCGGGCTGCTGTCCGCACTGGCCGTACGGGTGTCGGCGCTCGGCTCGCTGACCGGATTCGTGCACGCCGCCAGCAGCAGTAAGGCAGAGGTCACAGGTGCGGCGGACCGGACGAGGCGGCGGCTCTTTCGCAGGGCAGTCACGACGGTTGAACCTATCTCGCGGCGTTCCGGTTCCGCGGCCGATTCGATCGGTCCGGGCGCCGGCCGCCGAAATCGGGCGGGCGCAATGGTGCGCCTGTTCCGCGTGTCGGTGTGCCTGACCGCGCAGGCGGGCGACAACGCGAGGACGGACGCGTGGCCGCTCCGGCTGAGCGAGGCTCAGGTGCGCAGATCGGTGGTGTTGAACGTCTCGATGATGTCCGGCTCGCCGACCTTCTTCACCTCGGCCACCCCTGTCCGGCCGTGGGCGTAGAGCATCAGCTCGCTCGGCTGGCCCACCAGGGTCACGATCGACGAGCCGCTGACCGCCCGAATCGTCTCCGGTTCGCCGCCTGGCTCGGCCGAGCCGAGCCGTTCCAGCACGACGCCCACGGGAGAGCGGCGGAACCAGGCGCGGGCCAACAGCTTGAGCCGGCGCCACATCCACTCCTCGACCTCCGGGCCGAGATCGCGCGAGGTCTGGGGCGCGTCACCGGCGCGCCGGACGTCCTCGTGGTGGACGAAGAACTCGGTGGTGTTGGCGCCCTCGTCGACTCCCGGAAAGGCGAAGACGGAGAACCGCGCCGGACCGCGGCGGACCCGGTCGACCAGCTCCGGATACTCCCAGCGCTGTTTGGTCTCGGCCATCCGCCGTTCGAAGAGCCCGACGGCCAGCGGCCTGGCGACCATGCTCGTCGCACCGAGCGGGTCGGTTTCGCGGATCCACAGGTGCGCCGCAAGATCATGGGTGTTCCAACCGACGCAGAGCGTCGGCGCGTCCGGACCGACCGCGTCGAGCAGGTCGCACAAATCGGCGCGCTCGGACTTGGCGAAGGTCACGAGCCCCCATGGTAGCCGTGATTGTCGGATGCCCTGATGTCGTGAACAGCCGGGCGCTCGTTCCCCAGCTCTCAGACTCCGGAGGAAACGAACGTGCACGCCGCCTGTCGTCACAGTGCGCCGGTTGCAACCGGCGCACTGCGATAGCAACGAACGTGAGCGTTCGCTTCCGACAAGGCGGCGACGGCAGCGCTACGGCCGGAATCGGTTCGCACCCCGATCCCCGTACGGGAACAATGGGCGCGTGACCGAGGAGGCTCCCGCGAGCGGCCCTGCCGGCGCTGCGGCGGAGGACGCTGCCGCCCCGAAGGCCGACTCGGCGCTCGACGCGCGGATCGCGGCGCTGCTCAAGCGTGACGCCGCCGGCCTGGTGCCCGCCGTGATCCAGGAGGAGGAGACCGGCGAGGTGCTGATGCTCGGCTGGATGGACGACGAGGCACTGCACCGCACCCTCAGCACGGGCCGGACGACCTTCTTCTCCCGCAGCCGCAACACCTACTGGGTCAAGGGCGAGACCAGTGGCAACAGGCAGTGGGTCCGTGAGGTGCGGCTGGACTGTGACGGCGACACGCTGCTGGTGAAGGTTCGTCAGGAGGGCCCCGCCTGCCACACAGGCGATCGGACCTGCTTCGATGCGCGGGTGCTGACGCCGAGGCCTGCGGGGGACAGTCCATGGGTCGCGTCCGACATGGATGCCGAACGCGGCGGGGATCCGATCGGCAAACCGGACGCAGGCCGGGCGGGTCCAGAGGCCAGCCGGCGGACGGACACCGTGTGAACGCGGTCATCAGCCCGACGCGAGAGGAGTTCCGCAAGCTGGCGGTCGACCGGCGGGTGATTCCGGTCTGCCGGCGGCTGCTCGCCGACTCCGAGACCGCCATCGGGCTCTACCGCAAGCTGGCCGCGGGACGGCCGGGAACCTACCTGCTGGAGTCCGCCGAGCAGGGCACCTGGTCGCGCTACTCCTTCGTCGGCGTACGCGCCGCCGGCACGCTGACCGAGTTGGACGGCGCGGCGCGCTGGATCGGCCAGGCGCCGGCCGGGCTGGCACTCGGCGGTGACCCGCTGGATGCCCTCGCCGAGACGCTCCGGCTGCTGCACACCCCGCGGATCGACGGTCTGCCGCCCTTCACCTCCGGCCTGGTCGGCTATCTCGGCTACGACGCCGTACGCCGGATCGAGAGGCTGCCCGACAGCAACCCACGCGATCTCGACATCCCGGAGCTCGGCTTCCTGCTCGCCTCCGACCTGGCCGTGCTCGACCACCACGACCGCGAGGTCTGGCTGGTCGCCAACGCGATCAACTTCGACGGGACCGACGAGCGGGTGGACGAGGCCTACGCCGACGCCGTACGGCGGATCGAGGCGATGACCGAGAAGCTGGCCGGGCCGACGCCGTCCAGCGTGGTGACCGCGGCCTTCGAGGAGACCCTGCCGGTGCGCCGGCAGCGTACGTCGGCGGAGTTCCAGGACGCCGTACGGGCGGCGGTCGAGGAGATCCGCGCCGGTGAGGCGTTCCAGATCGTGGTCAGCCAGCGGTTCGAGGTGGACACGACCGCCGACGCGCTGGACGTCTACCGGGTGCTGCGGCTGACCAACCCCAGCCCGTACATGTACCTGCTGCGGCTCGACGGCTTCGACATCGTCGGCTCCAGCCCGGAGGCGCTGGTCACGGTCAAGGACGGGATCGCGGTCACCCACCCGATCGCCGGATCGAAGCCGCGCGGTGCGACGCCGAGTGACGACGTGGCCCTGGAGGCCGAGCTGCTGGCCGACCCGAAGGAACGGGCCGAGCACGTGATGCTCGTCGACCTCGGTCGCAACGACCTCGGCCGGGTCTGTGAGCCCGGGACCGTCGAGGTGGTCGAGTTCATGCAGGTCCGGCGATACAGCCACATCATGCACCTGGAGTCGACGGTGCAGGGGCTGGTCGATCCGGGTCGGTCCGCATTGGACGTCGTGCTCGCGGCCTTCCCGGCCGGCACGCTGTCGGGCGCGCCCAAGGTCCGGGCGATGGAGATCATCGACGGGCTGGAGGTCTCCCGGCGGGCTCTCTACGGGGGGATCGTGGGTTATCTCGACTTCGCGGGCGACGCCGACGCCGCGATCGCCATCCGGACCGCACTGCTGCGGGACGGGGTCGGCTACGTTCAGGCGGGCTGTGGCATCGTCGCGGACTCCGACCCGGCCACTGAGGACCAGGAGTCGGTGAACAAGGCGGCAGCAGTGGTTCACGCCATCTCGGCGGCCCAGACCTTCCAGCCGCTGGCCCGATGAGGAGTCGTGCGCTGGCGGTCGGCGGGCTGTTGGCCGGCGGCGCGGCAGCCTTCCTGGCCGGCAGCGGGCCGTGGTGGCGAGCGGTCGGGCAGGGCCTGAACGTCGCGATCACCGGCAACTCCTCCACTGGCGGGATCAGCCAGGCGCTGGCGCTGGTCGCTCTCGCCGGCGCCCTGCCGATGCTGGTCCTGGGAGCGCGCGGCCGGCGGCTGGTCGCGGCGATCCTCATTCCCGTGGCCGGCGCGATGGTGGTGGTGGGGGCGGTGCGGCCGCGGCCGAGCGCGACAGCCGTACGTGCTCAGGTGCGCACGGTCAGCCTGAGCGAGGTTTTCACCCTCGCGGGCACGCCATGGCCCTGGTTCTACGCAGCTGCGGGTGTCGTGGTGCTCGCCGCGGCCGCGGCAACGCTGGCGTGGGCGGGCCACTGGCCGCGGCGCGCCGATCGTTACGGCCGGCAGCCGGGAGGCGTACGGGCGGAGCGGCTGCTCGACCACCCGGCGGACGCGTGGCGGGCCCAGGACCTGGGCCTCGATCCCACGGCGGATGCCGCAGCGGAGGCCGCGGACCCGGTCCACCCCGATGTGCACTCCGGCCTCCGAGGAGACACAATGGGGGGCACCCAGCCCTCTTCGAAGTCAGAACCATCGGCGGAATGAGGAACCCATGACAGGCACCACGGAGTCACAGCCGGCGGCCAGCGGCACGGCCAAGCCGCGCAAGCACGTACACCATGGACGGACTCCGGCCGCCTGGGCTGGCAGCGTGCTCGCGCTGGCGGCGTTCATCCTCGGCGCCATCGCGCTGGTCGCGGGCAACTGGGTCCTGTTCTGGCTCGCGGTCGGGATCGTCGTCGTCGCGCTGGTGGCCACGGTGGTTCTGCAAAAGCTCGGCCACGGCGCCAACTGAGCAGGGTCGACATCGTGGGTGCGCTTGACGACATCATCGCCGGAGTGCGGGAGGACCTCTCGTTACGTCAGGGACAGGTCCCGCTGGACCGGCTGAAGGAGCGGGTGCAGCACGTCGATCCGGCGCTGGACCCGTTGCCGGTGCTCCGGGGTCCGGGCGTCGCCGTGATCGCCGAGGTCAAACGGTCGAGCCCGAGCCAGGGCACGTTGGCCGAGATCGCCGATCCTGCTGCCCTGGCGGTCGAGTACGAGGCCGGCGGCGCCGCCGCCATCTCGGTGCTGACCGAGGGCCGGCGGTTCTCCGGCTCGCTCGACGACCTCGTCCGGGTCCGCTGCGCGGTCAACATCCCGGTGCTGCGCAAGGACTTCATCGTCACTGCCTACCAGCTCTTCGAGGCCCGGGCCGCCGGCGCGGACATGGCTCTGCTGATCGTCGCCGCGCTCACCGACCACGAGCTGGTGGCGCTGGTCGAGCGGGCCACCTCGATCGGCCTGACGCCGCTGGTCGAGGTGCACACGGCCGAGGAGGTCCGCCGGGCCGCCGACGCCGGCGCCAAGATCATCGGCGTGAACGCCCGCAACCTGCAGACGCTGGAGGTCGACACGACGAACTTCGCCCGGTTGGCGCCGCAGATCCCCGACGGCATCGTCCGGATCGCGGAGTCCGGGGTCCGCGGACCACGCGATGTGATCGACTTGGCGCGCGCTGGAGCCGACGTCGTGCTGGTCGGGGAGGCGCTGGTGACCGGCCGCGATCCGCGCAGCGGAGTCGCCGACCTGGTCGCCGCCGGGGCGCATCCGGCTGTCCACAAGTCCTAGCCGACCCGGGCCCGGCCCGGGTGCGAAGGAAGCTGCTGTGTCTGCCACCGTCTCCGGGCTGCCGGACGCCACGGGCCACTTCGACATGTTCGGTGGGAAGTTCGTCCCCGAGGCGCTCTACGCCGCGCTGATCCAGCTGGAGACCGAGTTCCACGCTGCCATGGCCGACCCGGTCTTCGGCGCGGAGCTGGCGGCCCTGCTGGCCGACTACACCGGCCGGCCGAGCCCGATCACCGAGGCTCGACGATTCTCCGCGGAGGCGGGCGGCGCAACGGTCGTGCTGAAGAGGGAGGATCTGAACCACACCGGCTCACACAAGATCAACAACGTGCTCGGCCAGGCCCTGCTGGCCCGCCGGATGGGCAAGACCCGGCTGATCGCGGAGACCGGGGCAGGCCAGCACGGCGTCGCGACGGCAACGGCGGCGGCGCTGTTCGGCATGGAGTGCACGGTTTACATGGGCAAGGTCGACACCGAGCGGCAGGCGCTGAACGTCGCCCGGATGCGGCTGCTCGGCGCCGAGGTGATCGCGGTGGAGTCTGGTACCCAGACCCTCAAGGACGCGATGAACGACGCGATGCGGGACTGGGTCGCGTCGGTCGGCCACACCCACTACCTGATCGGCACGGTTGCCGGGCCGCACCCGTTCCCGCTGGTCGTACGGGAGTTCCAGCGGGTGATCAGCACCGAGGCCCGGGCACAGGTGCTGGCCCGCTATGACCGGCTGCCGGACGCGGTCGCCGCCTGCGTCGGCGGCGGCTCCAACGCGCTCGGCATCTTCGCGGACTTCCTCGACGACCCCGAGGTGGCCCTGTACGGCTTCGAGGCGGGCGGTGAGGGCGTCGCGACGGGCCGCCACGCCGCGACCATCACCGCAGGAGAGGTCGGGGTGCTGCACGGCATGCGCACCTACGTGCTGCAGGACGAGGACGGGCAGACCAAGGAGTCGCACTCGATCTCGGCCGGCCTCGACTATCCGGGGGTGGGGCCCGAGCACTCCTATCTCGCCTACACCAAGCGGGCGAGCTACGAGCCGATCACCGATGCCGAGGCCATGGACGCGTTCGCGCTGCTCTCGCGCACGGAGGGCATTGTGCCAGCCATCGAGTCGGCGCATGCGCTGGCGGGCGCGATCAAGCTCGGGCGCCGGTTCGCGGACGGTTCGCTGGCGCGGCCGGGTGCCGCCGACGGTCAGCCGCCCCTGATCCTGGTCAACCTGTCCGGGCGCGGCGACAAGGACGTGGACACGGCGATCCGCTGGTTCGGGCTGGACACCCGGGGCAGCCGGGCGCAGTGAGCACCGGGGTGGCGGGCCTCCCGGCTGAGTCCGGTGCGCCGAGCATGGACCGCGGTCGCACGGGTGCGCATCTCGCAGCGATCAGGTCCACCGGCCGAAGCGCGCTGGCCGGATTCCTGCACGTCGGCTATCCGGACGTGCCGACCTCGCTGGCCGCGCTGCGAGCGCTGACCGGCGAGGGGGACTCGCCCGGGGTCGACCTGGTCGAGATCGGGCTCCCATACAGCGACCCGATGATGGACGGCGTCACCATCCAGCGGGCCGGCACGAGGGCGCTGGCGCGCGGCGTACGGACCCGGGACGTGTTCGCCGCCGTCGAGGCCGTGGCGAGCACCGGGGTCCCGGCTCTGGTGATGACCTACTGGAACCTGATCGAGCGGTATGGCCCGGACGCGTTCGTCCGCGACCTCGCGTCGGCCGGAGGGTCGGGCGCGATCACCCCCGACCTGACCCCGGACGAGGCCGGCGAGTGGTTGCGAGTCTCCGACGCCGCCAGCCTGGACCGGGTCTTCCTTGTGTCGCCGTCCTCCACCGACGAGCGGCTCGCCCGGACCCTGCAGGCCTGCCGCGGCTGGGTCTACGCGACATCGCTGATGGGGGTCACTGGCGCCCGCGCCCAGACCTCGGCGGCGGCGCCGCTGCTGGTGAGCCGGATCCGGGCCAGCGATCCGACCGCGATGGTCGGCGTCGGGCTCGGCGTGTCCAACGGCAGCCAGGCGTACGAGGTCAGCCGATACGCCGACGCAGTCATCGTCGGCTCGGCGCTGGTGAAGCCACTGCTGGACGCGGAGGACGCCGGCCGCCCCGACGACCTTTCCGGGCTTCGCGCCGTCGTCGCCGACCTCGCCCTGGGTGTCCGCGGGGGATCTGGCGCCGGGGGTCCGGGGTCTGGGGCGGAGCCTCAGCGGGGGGTGCGCGGGGGGTTTCCCCCCGCCGGTGAATCGTCGGTGGGGTCTGGGGCGGCGCCTCAGCGGGGGGTGCGCGGGGGGCTCCCCCGCGCGGGTTGGGGAACTTCGATGCGCCCGGGCGGGTTAGTCGGGACGTGAGCCGAACCGTCCGTATCGGCGGAAGAGCCGGCGCACTGCTCGCCGCCGGCATCTGGCTGCTCGCCGCGTGCACACTGCTCTCCGGCTGCACCTACAGCCAGCAGATCGCGGCCAGCGCCGATCCGGACCCGAGCGGTTACCACGGCGGCACGTCGGTGCCGGAGCCCTACCGGCTGCCGGACAAGACGCTGACCGACACCTCGGGCCGGCCGTACAACCTGATGTCCTCGCCATCCAAGCCCGTGCTGCTGCTCTTCTTCGGCTACAGCAACTGCCCCGACGTCTGCAACACAGTGCTGGCCGACGTCGCGGCCGCCCTCAGCCGGATGGACGCGCCCGATCGCGACCAGGTGCAGATGGTCTTCGTGACCACCGATCCGGCCCGGGACACGCCGAAGGTCATCGGCGCCTACCTCGGCCGCTTCAATCCGGCATTCGTCGGGCTGACCGGCGACCTGGGCACCATCAAGGCCGTCGCCGGCCGGGTCGGGGTCGACATCCAGGGCATGAAGAAGTTGCCAGGCGGCGGCTACGAGGTCGGTCACTCGGCGCAGGTGATCGGTTTCGATCGGCAGCGCCGCGGGGTGGTGTTCTGGACGCCGGAGACGCCCATCGCCGATCTCAAGTACGACTTCGGTCTGCTGCTGGACCGCTCGCGGTGAGCGTCGCCGATCGGGAAAGTGGCTTTCCGGAAGCGGGAGCGTTTGGCGACGCAGCGGGGGGTTCGGGGGGTCGTCCCCCCGATGGAAACAGCGTCGCCGATCGGGAGAGTGGCTTTCCGGAAGCGGGAGCGTTTGGCGACGCAGCGGGGGGTTCGGGGGGTCGTCCCCCCGATGGAGAGGGCGCGACCGTCCGCAGATCGCGATTCAGTGCCGTCGTGCCCTGGGTCTCGACGGCCGCACGGCTCGTGCTGGCCGGAGTGTTCATCACCGCGGGCGTGCTGAAGGCGGCCAACCCACAGGACTCGGTCGCGACCGTACGGGCGTACGAGCTGCTGCCCGGCTCATTGGCCACGATTGTCGGCTGGGGTCTGCCGTTCGCCGAGATCGCGCTCGGGCTGCTGCTGGCCGTCGGTCTGTTCACTCGCGCGGTGGCGGTCGGGACCGTCGTGCTGCTGGCTGTCTTTCTCGCCGGCATAGCCTCGGCCGCGGTGCGCGGACTGAGCATCGACTGCGGCTGCTTCGGCCGCGGCGGAGCGCTGCCGCCCGGACAGGCCCATTACGGGCGGGAGCTGCTGCGCGACGTCGGGCTCGCGCTGCTCGCGGCCTGGCTGATCTGGCGCCCGACCTGCCTGCTGTGCCTCGACCGCTGGCACCGCGAGGACATCGCGTGACGAATTCCAAGCGGGCCCGGGAGCTGGCCAGACAGCAGGCCGAGCTGGCAGCGCGCCAACGGGAACGCCGGATCTTTCTCCTCGTCTCGATCGCCGTCGTCGTGGCGATCATCGGCGGCGGGATCGGATTCCAGGCCTGGCGGACCCACCGGGCACCGGTCGTGGCCAGCACGCCGGGCACGACCGCGGCCCCGGTCCAGGTGACCGCCGGACGGCCCCTGAGACTCGGTGCCGACGGCGCGCCGGTCACGATAACCCTCTACGAGGACTTCCACTGCCCGCACTGCGCGTCGTTCGAGGAGGAGTTCGGCCCGACGATCACCGCCGCCCAGGACAAGGGCACGGCGGCGATCGAGCTCTACCCGATGGCGTTCATCGACGACGGCTCGTACGCGGCGGCCAACGCGATGGCCTGTGCCGCCGAGGCGGGCTTCGGCAGGGCCTACTACCTCGGCCTGTTCGCCAATCACACCCTCGCCTGGAACGACGACCAGCTGATCGCGCTGGCCGGCAAGGTGACAGCGGATCCCGGTGCCGCGTTCCGTACCTGCGTGGCGAGGAAGGCGCACAAGGATTGGGTCGACTCGATCAACGCCGCCGCCGACGCCGACAAGGTGGCCAAGACACCCACCATGCTTGTCGACTCCCAACCGGTGGACATCGCTACGCTCACTCTCGAAGCCCTGCAGTCCATGATCGACAAGGCGGCCACCTCATGAGCCCGAAGCTGTGACCGGCATCCCGGCCACCGTCGTCTTGTCGATCCCGAGCCCGAGCAAGGGCGTCTGGGACATCCTCGGCTTTCCCGTGCGCGCGTATGCGCTGTGCATCATCGCCGGCATCGTCGTCGGGATGGTGATCATCAACCGCCGCTGGCGAGCCCGCGGGGGCGCCGCGGACAACCTGGAGATGGCCGTCGTGATGGCAGTGCCGCTCGGAATCGTCGGAGCCCGCCTGTACCACGTGCTGACCGACTACCAGCTCTATTTCGGGCCCGGCCGGCACCCGGTCGACGCCCTGAAGATCTGGAACGGCGGGCTCGGTGTCTGGGGCGCGATCGCTCTCGGTGTCCTGGGCGGCTACCTGGTGGCCCGCCGGCGCGGGATGGCGTTCCCGGCGCTGCTCGACGCCGCGGCGCCCGGGATCGCGGTGGCGCAGGGCATCGGCAGGCTGGGCAACTGGTTCAACCAGGAGCTGTTCGGCCGCCCGACCACACTGCCGTGGGGACTCCAGATCGCCCCCGCCTATCGCCCACCGGGCTTCGAGCAGTACGCCACCTTCCACCCGACCTTCCTCTACGAGCTGATCTGGGACCTCGCAATCGCGGTCGCGCTCGTGCTGCTCGACCGGCGGTTCCGGCTCGGCCATGGCAAGGTGTTCGCGCTTTATGTCGCCTTCTACACCGTCGGCAGGTTCTGGATCGAGGCGCTGAGGATCGACCGGGTCAACGAGATCGGCGGCTTCCGGCTGAACAACTACACCTCGCTGATCTTGTTCGTGCTCGGCTGCGCCTGGTTCGCCTGGCTGGTCCGCAATCGCCCGGGCCGCGAGGAGCAGGTCGAGCCGCGCCCGGTGGCTGCGAATGAGTCGGATGCACCCGCCCCAGAGGGCGACGCTGAAGCGGACGAGACCTCGGCGTCCAAGGCCGGCAGCAGTTCGCCCGACTCGTGACCACCCCGCAGTGAGCACGGAGCTCAGCGGGCGGACCGCGCTGGTCACCGGCGCTCGCCGGGGACTCGGGCTGGAGATCGCCTGGGAGCTCGGCCGTCGCGGCGCCCTGGTGCTGCTGAACGGTCGCGACGCCGATCGGTTGGCCCCCGTGGTCGAGTCCCTCACCGCTGCCGGCATCCAGGCCCGGGCGGCGGCCTTCGACGTCACCGACCTGGCCGCCGCCGAGGCGGCCCTCGCGGACGTCGACGTCGACATCCTGGTGGCCAACGCCGGGCAGCGGGACCGGCGAGGCGTGCTCGAGCTGCCGCCGGCCGACTTCGATCGCCTGGTCCGAGTCGACTTCCTCGCCGCGTACGGGCTGTGCCGGTTGGTCGGGCGCCGACTCGTCGACAACGGCCGCCCGGGATCCATCGTCGCCATCTCCTCGGTGGTCGGCGGCCTGCTCGGCAACCGGGGCGACATCGCGTACGCGTCGGCGAAGGCCGGGCTGGAGGGCCTGACCCGGGCGCTGGCCGCCGACCTCGGCCCGTACGGCATCCGGGTGAACGCCGTCGCACCGGGCTTCTTCGCCACCGAGGCCAACGCCGATCTGGTGGCCGACGCCGAACAGCTGGCCCGGGTGCAGGCCAGGACCATGCTGCGACGCTGGGGCCAGCCCCACGAGATCGCGGGCCTGGTGGCGTTCCTGGCCGGCGACGACGCCTCGTACGTCACCGGTCAGACGATTGCCGTCGACGGCGGCCTGACCCGGCTGTTCTGACCGGCTGCCGTCACCTGCCCTGGCCCTTGATCCGCTTCGCAGACCGATCTCCGCTTCGCACACCTACGACGATGTGCGAAGCGAAGATGGACATGCGAAGGCGACGACGCCCGTCGTGTCCTCATGGGCAGCCGGGAAAAACTTGCTGTCCGAGATCGCGTGCGGTCACGTAGGCTTGGCGAGACCGCATCACCGATGCAGCGGTCAGATGGTGTGGTCCGCGCCACACTACGCTCACCGGACACAAGGTTGCGTAGCGAAAGGGCTGATCACAGCGGCTTTTGTGGCGTGGCTCGGCGATCACAGCAGTAATTCGGTCGCCCGCTCAAACTCCTACCGGATCCCGCGACGCCACGACACGTGACGTCGTTTCCGTGCCTGACAAGGTGCGCTAACCTGAGCCAACTTCACGGGCCAAGGATGTCCCGGCACCAAGGTGTCGTCGGCACGTCCCCCTGCCAGCACCCGTCGGTTCGCCGATATCGCTTTCGCCTGACCCCGACGGCCGGAGCCCCACCGGCAAGCGGGACGAAGATGACGGGAGGTATCCATGACCGTCGCCACTCCCCGCGCGTCGCGCGGCCCGATGCCGGCCCAGGGTCTTTACGACCCGGCCTTCGAGCACGACGCGTGCGGCGTCGCTTTCGTGGCCACCCTGTCGGGCGAGCCCAGTCATGACATCGTCGCGTACGGCCTGGAGGCACTGCACAACCTCGACCACCGCGGTGCGACCGGCGCCGACCCGAGGACGGGGGACGGCGCGGGCATCCTGATGCAGGTCCCGGACGCCTTCCTGCGACGGCGCCTGCCGTTCGAGCTGCCCCGGCACGGCGCGTACGCGGTCGGCAACGCCTTCCTGCCGACCGAGCCGGACGCGGCCGCCAAGGCAAAGGCCACCATCGAGGAGATCGCGGAGGAGGAGCACCTGACGGTGCTCGGCTGGCGGGTCGTGCCGACCGACGACAGCTCGCTGAGCGAGCTGACCCGATCCAACATGCCCTACTTCGAGCAGATCTTCGTCACCGCCAAGGGCGCACCGGTGATGGGCATCGGCCTGGACCGGCTGGCCTACTGCCTGCGCCGTCGGAGCCAGAACGAGGCCGGGGTCTACTTCGCGTCCCTGTCGGCCCGCACCCTGGTCTACAAGGGGATGCTGACCACCCAGCAGCTGGAGCTGGTGTTCCCCGAGCTGCTGGACCCGGAGATGGCGAGCGCGCTGGTCGTGGTGCACTCCCGGTTCTCCACCAACACGTTCCCGGCGTGGGAGCTGGCGCACCCGTACCGGATGATCGCCCACAACGGCGAGATCAACACCGTCAAGGGCAACCGCAACTGGATGCGGGCTCGGGAGGCGCTGCTGGCCAGCGACGTGATCCCGGGCGACCTGGAGCGGCTGTTCCCGATCTGTACGCCGGACGCGTCCGACTCCGCCTCCTTCGACGAGGTCGTCGAGCTGTTGCACCTCGGCGGCCGGTCGCTCGCCCACGCGATGCTGATGATGATCCCGGAGGCGTGGGAGAACAACGCGCAGCTCGACCCGGCGAAGCGGGACTTCTACGCCTTCAACTCCTGCCTGATGGAGCCCTGGGACGGGCCGGCGAGCGTCGTCTTCACCGACGGCACTCAGGTCGGCGGCGTGCTCGACCGCAACGGGCTGCGACCGGGCCGCTACTGGGTCACCGACGACGGGTTGGTGGTGCTCGCCTCCGAGGCTGGCGTGCTCGACATCGCGCCGGAGAAAGTGGTCGAGAAGGGCCGGCTGCAGCCCGGCAAGATGTTCCTGGTCGACCTCGGCAAGCACCGGTTGATCTCCGACACCGAGGTCAAGACGAGCCTGGCCAACGCCGCCCCATACGGGGAGTGGCTGCTCGCCGGCCGGATGCTGCTGTCCGACCTGCCGGATCGCGAGCACATCGTGCACTCACACGCCTCGGTCACCCGGCGGCAGCAGGTCTTCGGCTACACCGAGGAGGAGCTGCGGCTGATCCTGGCGCCGATGGCCACCAACGGCGTTGAGCCGATCGGCTCGATGGGCACCGACTCGCCCATCGCCGCGCTGAGTGATAAGCCCCGGCTGCTCTTCGACTACTTCTCCCAGCTCTTCGCCCAGGTCACCAACCCGCCGCTGGACGCGATCCGGGAAGAGCTGGTGACCTCGCTCTACAACACCATCGGCCCGGAGTGGAACCTGCTCGACCCGGGGCCGGCGTCCTGCCGCCGGCTGGTGCTGCCGTTCCCGGTGCTGACCAACGACGAGCTGACCAAGATCGTGAAGATCAACCGGGACGGCGACCTGCCCGGCTATGCGACCCACGTGGCCCGCGGGCTGTACGAGGTCGACGGCGGCGCGGAGGCGCTGGCGGCGAGGCTGGAGGAGCTCTGCGCCGAGATCTCGGCGGCGATCGAAGGCGGCGCACACATCATCGTGCTGTCGGACCGGCACTCCAACGCCGAGCTGGCGCCCATCCCTTCGCTGCTGCTGACGGCGGCGGTGCACCACCACCTCGTGCGGGAGAAGAGCCGGACCCAGGTCGGCCTTGTGGTCGAGGCCGGCGACGTGCGCGAGGTGCACCATGTCTCGCTGCTGATCGGCTACGGCGCGGCCGCGGTCAATCCGTACCTGGCGATGGAGTCCGCCGAGGACCTGGCCCGCAGTGGTGTCTACACCAGCGTGGAGCCGGAGAAGGCGGTCAGCAACGTCATCAAGGCGCTCGGCAAGGGCGTGCTCAAGGTGATGAGCAAGATGGGCGTCTCCACGGTCGCCTCCTACACCGGCGCCCAGATCTTCGAGGCGCTGGGTCTGGCCCGGGACCTGGTCGACCGGTACTTCACCGGGACGACGAGCAAGCTCGGCGGGGTGGGGCTGGTCGAGCTGGCCGAGGAGGTCCGGCGCCGGCACCTGACGGCATATCCGGCCGACGGGATCCCGCTGGCGCACCGGCTGCTGCCGGTGGGCGGTGAGTACCAGTGGCGGCGGGAGGGCGAGCCGCACCTCTTCGACCCGGAGACGGTGTTCCGGCTGCAGCACTCGACCCGGTCGGGGCGCTACGACATCTTCAAGCAGTACACCCACCACATCGACACCCAGTCCGAACGCCTGATGACGCTGCGCGGGCTGCTGAAGTTCGCCAGTGACCGGGAGCCCGTGCCGATCGAGGAGGTCGAGCCGGTCACCGAGATCGTCAAGCGGTTCTCCACCGGCGCGATGTCGTACGGATCGATCAGCCTGGAGGCGCACCAGACGCTGGCCATCGCCATGAACGCCATCGGCGGCAAGTCGAACACCGGCGAGGGTGGGGAGGACAAGGACCGGCTGTACGACCCCCGGCGGCGGAGCGCGATCAAGCAGGTGGCCTCCGGACGCTTCGGCGTCACCTCGGACTATCTGACCAACGCGTCCGACCTCCAGATCAAGATGGCGCAGGGCGCCAAGCCGGGCGAGGGCGGTCAGCTGCCGGGCCAGAAGGTCTATCCCTGGGTGGCCAAGACGCGGCACTCGACGCCGGGCGTCGGGCTGATCTCGCCGCCGCCGCACCACGACATCTACTCGATCGAGGACCTCAAGCAGCTGATCCACGACCTCAAGTGCGCCAACCCGTCCGCTCGGGTGCACGTCAAGCTGGTGGCCGAGGTCGGAGTGGGCACGGTGGCGGCGGGGGTGTCCAAGGCCAAGGCGGACGTGGTGCTGATCTCCGGTCACGACGGAGGCACTGGGGCTGCGCCGCTGACCTCGCTGAAGCACGCCGGAGGCCCCTGGGAGCTGGGTCTGGCCGAGACTCAGCAGACGCTGCTGCTCAACGGCCTCCGGGACCGGATCGTGGTCCAGGTCGACGGCCAGCTCAAGACCGGCCGGGACGTCGTCATCGGGGCGCTCCTCGGAGCCGAGGAGTTCGGCTTCGCGACCGCCCCGCTGGTGGTGAGCGGCTGCATCATGATGCGGGTCTGCCATCTCGACACCTGCCCGGTGGGGGTGGCGACGCAGAACGAGGAGCTGCGCAAGAAGTTCAGCGGCAAGCCGGAGTTCGTGATCACGTTCTTCGAGTTCATCGCCGAGGAGGTGCGCGAGCACCTGGCCGCTCTCGGCTTCCGGTCCGTGGCCGAGGCGATCGGGCACGTCGAGGTGCTGGACACCACCGGCGCCGAGGCGCACTGGAAGGCGCACGGGCTGGACCTGCGGCCCGTTCTGCACAAGCCGGAGCTGCCGGAGGACGCGCCGCTGCACAACGTGACGACGCAGGACCACGGGCTGGAGCTGTCGCTGGACCAGGAGCTGATCGACATCTGCCAGCCGGCCCTGGAGAGCGGCGAGCCGGTCCGGGCGTCGCTCAGGATCCGCAACGTCGACCGTACGGTCGGCACCATCCTCGGCCACGAGGTGACCAAGCGGACGCGGGGCGACGGCCTGCCCGACGGCACCATCGACATCACGCTGATCGGCAGCGCGGGGCAGAGCTTCGGCGCCTTCCTGCCGGCCGGCATCACGCTCCGGCTGGAGGGGGACGCGAACGACTACCTGGCCAAGGGCCTGTCGGGCGGCCGGATCGTGGTCCGGCCCGACCGCGCGGCGACCTTCGTGGCGGAGCAGAACATCATCGCCGGCAACGTCATCGGCTACGGCGCCACCTCGGGTGAGATCTTTCTCCGCGGCAACGTCGGCGAACGGTTCTGCGTCCGCAACTCGGGCGCGACCGCTGTCGTCGAGGGCCTCGGCGATCACGGGTGCGAGTACATGACCGGCGGCATCGCGGTCGTGCTCGGGCCGACCGGCCGCAATGTCGCAGCCGGCATGTCCGGCGGCATCGGCTACTTCCTCGACCTCGACCTGGGCAGCCTCAACTCCGAGATGGTCGATCCGCTGCCGTTGACCGACGCGGACGTGGAACTGGTCAAGGGCCTGGTCACCCGGCACCACGAGGAGACCGACTCCACGGTGGCGGCGAATCTGCTGGGCGATTGGGCCGAGAGCGCCCGCCGGTTCACCAAGGTGCTGCCGCGGGACTACGCCCGGGTGCTGGCCGCCCGCGAGCAGGCCGAGTCGGAGGGCCTGGATGAGGCCAGCACGACCAGCCGGATGATGGAGGCCGCGCATGGCTGACCCGCGTGGCTTCATCACCACCCCACGACGCGTCGCCGAGCGGCGCCCGGTGGCCGAGCGCATCCGGGACTGGAAGGAGGTCTATCCGGGCACCCCCGGCCGCGCCGTGCTGCCGATCATCTCCGAGCAGGCCGGCCGCTGCATGGACTGCGGGATCCCGTTCTGCCACACGGGCTGTCCGCTGGGCAACCTCATTCCCGAGTGGAACGACCTGGTCTGGCGCAGTGACTGGCAGGAGGCGCTGGAGCGGCTGCACGCGACGAACAACTTCCCGGAGTTCACCGGGCGGCTCTGTCCGGCGCCCTGCGAGACGGCCTGCGTCGTCGGCATCAACCGCGATCCGGTGACGATCAAGAACGTCGAGGTGGCGATCATCGACAAGGCCTGGGACGAGCGGCGGGTCCGGCCGCAGCAGCCGGAGTGGCTGACGGGGAAGACGGTGGCCGTGGTGGGCTCTGGTCCGTCGGGGCTCGCGGTGGCCCAGCAGCTCAGCCGGGCCGGACACACGGTCGCGGTCTACGAGCGCGCCGACCAGCCCGGCGGCCTGCTGCGCTACGGCATCCCCGAGTTCAAGATGGAGAAGTCGGTGCTTAACCGGCGGATCCGGCAGATGAAGGACGAGGGGACCAACTTCCGCTGCGGGGTCGAGGTCGGCACCTCGGTGTCCTGGCGCGCGCTCCGCGACCGCTACGACGCGGTGGTGATCGCCACCGGGTCAACGATCGGCCGGGACCTGCCAGTGCCGGGCCGGGAGCTGAACGGCATCCACCAGGCGATGGAGTACCTGCCGCAGGCCAACCGCGCCGCGCTCGGCATCCCCGTGGAGAACCAGATCACCGCAACCGGCAAGCACGTGGTGATCATCGGCGGCGGCGACACCGGCGCGGACTGCCTCGGCACGGCGATCCGCCAGCAGCCGAAGACCGTCACCCAGCTGGAGATCCTGCCGACCCCGCCGGAGGAGCGGCCGGCCTCCCAGCCGTGGCCGACCTATCCGATGATCTACCGGGTGTCATCCGCGCACGAGGAGGCCGGCACCCGGGTCTACTCGGTGTCCACCTCGGAGTTCCTCGGCGACGAGTCGGGCAATGTCAAGGCGCTCACCATGTCGGAAGTGCGCTTCGAAGGCGGCAAGATCGTGCCCGTCGATGGCACCGAACAGCAGATCCCGGCCGAGCTGGTGCTGCTGGCGATGGGCTTCGTCGGCCCCGAGGCGGACTCGGTCGTCGCCCAGCTCGGCGTCGAGCTCGACGAGCGCCGCAATCTCCGGCGCGACATCAACTACGCCACGAGCGTTGACGGTGTCTTCGCCTGCGGCGACGCAGGGCGTGGCCAGTCGCTGATCGTCTGGGCGATCGCCGAAGGCCGGGCCTGCGCCGCCGGGGTGGACGCCTACCTCGCCGGTTCCACCAAACTGCCCCGACCGATCCCACCGACGGCCCGCCAGATGATGGTCTGAGCAGTGCTGGCTTGGGGCGCGACAAGCGGAGATCGCTGAGTCTCACTCGCCGTATGACAAGGTATCGTTGATGTATGACGATGCTCAGCTTCAGAGTCGAGGACTCGGCTGCGGCGCGTGCTGATGAGTGGGCGGCGAGGCTCGGCATAGACCGGTCCGAACTGATGCGCGAGGCGCTCAGGCAATACCTGGATCACCTGGCGGCGGCGCTGGACGCCGAGCGGTACGAGGCCAAGCCGCTGACCGACGACGAGCAGTCGTTCGGCCAGATCGCGGACTGGGGTCCTGCGGAGGACTGGGCCGACTGGGCCGATGCAGCACGGTGAGGTCTGGTTCGCCGCGACTCCAGGTGGCGACCGACCGGTACTGGTCTTGTCTCGCGATTCGGTCGCCGGCCGCATTGGCTCCGTCGTGGTCGTGGCGTTGACGCGAACGACTCGCGGGCTGGTCTCCGAGCTCGAGCTCACATCGGAGGCGGATGGCGTCCCGAGCGCATGTGTTGCCAACTTCGACAACATCCACACCTTGCCGAGGGACGCGTTCCGGCGGCAGGTGACGGCGCTGTCGGCCGCGCGAATGCGCGAGGCGTGCCGCACCCTGCTTGCCGCGATGGGCTGCTGACCGCGCGGCGGGACCAATCGGCCCGGCCACCGGACTGCGGTCGCCGTGGGGGGTGCCAAGTGGGCGCGAAGCGCGTCGGTAGCCCGGTGCCAGTTGGGTGCTTGCGATGATGGCGCGGTGGCCACGTACGTCGCGTTTCTCCGTGGGGTCAACCTGGCGGGGGCGAAGAAGATCTCCATGGGGGAGCTGCGGTCGATGGCGGAGGGGCTCGGGTACGAGGATGTGGCGACCTACATCAACAGCGGCAACCTGATCGTCCGTACGCCCAAGAAGCCGGCCACCGTCGAGCGCGAGCTGTCGAAGGCGATCGCCGAGCGGTTCGGGCACCGGGTCGACGTGGCCGTACGGTCCCAGGCGCAGCTGGCGGCGTTGTTGGCGAAGAACCCTTATCCGGAAGGGAATCCGAGCCAGGTCACCGTCGCATTCCTGGTCGAGCCACCCGGGCCGCAGGCCAAGGAGCGGGTGGCCGCCGTCGCCGCCGAGCACGAGTCGGTGACCTTCGCCGGCAAAGACGTCTACGTCAACTACGCGAAGGGTCTGGGCCAGAGCAAGCTCGCACAGCGGTTCAGCGACATCATCGGCGTGAGCTCGACGATCCGCAACGTACGGACTCTCGCCAAGATCATCGAGCTGTGCGAGAAGTGACCTGCCGCGGCCACCGACGTCCGCACGCTCGCCAAGACGCGGTTGCCGGGCCTCCGGGCCGCGCGTCGCAGTCGAGCCCCGGATTGCGCGCCAGTGTTATGCGACTGAGTCGAGCATGATGCGCCGCGAGACGAAGCGAGCATGTTGCTGGCGCGTCATGCGAGTGATGAAGCAGGACACGGGATTAAGAGCGCAATCCGCGCGACGCGCTAGCGTCGCAATCCAACACTGTCGGCGGCGGAGAATAGGCTGGGACGAGCCCGCTGATCTTCCCCGCAGCGCCGCACCCCGTTGCGCCGAGCGATGCCCGAGGAGGTTGGCGCCCGCCGATGCCGGCATCTGGTCAGGACTCGTTCGTGCACTTGCACGTGCACACCGAGTATTCGATGCTCGACGGTGCGGCGCGGGTGCCGGACCTGTTCCGCGGCTGCCAGGAGATGGGCATGCCGGCGATCGCGATGACCGACCACGGCAACCTCTTCGGGGCGTACGAGTTCTACCAGACGGCGGCCGCCTCCGGCGTCAAACCGATCATCGGCATGGAGGCCTACGTCACGCCCAAGACGCACCGCACCGAGCGCAAGCGGGTGCGTTGGGGCGATGGCGGCGGCGACGACGTGTCCGGGGGCGGGGCCTACACCCACCTGACGCTGCTCTCGCAATCGAGCGAGGGCATGCACAACCTGTTCCGGATGGCCTCCCTCGCCTCGCTCGAGGGCCACTTCTACAAGCCACGGGTCGACCGCGAGCTGCTCGCCTCGTACGCGACGGGGCTCATCGCCACCACCGGCTGCCCGGGCGGGGAGGTCCAGACCTACCTCCGGCTGGGTCAGTTCGACGAGGCACTGGCCAGCGCCGCGGAGCTGCGGGACATCTTCGGACCGGACAACGTCTACGTGGAGCTGATGGACCACGGCCTGACGATCGAGAACCGGGTCCGGCAGGAGTTGCTGTCCATCGCCAAGCGGCTGCGACTGCCGCTCGTGGCCACCAACGACCTGCACTACACCGACCGCGCCGACGCCGCGGCGCACGAGGTGCTGCTCTGCGTCCAGTCCGGCTCGACGATGGCGGACGCGAACCGGTTCAAGTTCGAGGGCGACGGGTTCTACCTCAAGAGCCCGGCCGAGATGCGCGCCATGTTTGCCGAGCTGCCCGAGGCCTGTGACAACACCCTCGCCATCGCCGAGCGGTGCGAGGTCTCCTTCACCGGCGGCACCGGCACGTACATGCCGCGCTATCCGTGCCCGCCTGGCGAGACCGAGGACTCCTGGTTCTCCCACGAGGTCGAGGCGGGGCTCCGCCGGCGCTATCTCGACGGCGTGCCCGCGGAGGTGGTCCGGCAGGCCAAGTTCGAGACCGACGTGATCACCACGATGGGCTTCTCCGGCTACTTCCTCGTCGTCGCGGACTTCATCAACTGGGCCAAGGAGAACGGCATCCGGGTGGGTCCCGGCCGCGGCTCCGGCGCCGGCTCGATCGCCGCCTACGCGATGCGGATCACCGATCTGGACCCGCTGGTGCACGGGCTGATCTTCGAGCGGTTTCTCAATCCCGACCGGGTGTCGATGCCGGACTTCGACATCGACTTCGACGAGCGCCGGCGGGGCGAGGTGATCCGCTACGTCACCGAGAAGTACGGCGACGACCGGGTCAGCCAGATCGTCACGTACGGCACGATCAAGGCCAAGCAGGCGGTCAAGGACGCGTCGCGGGTGCTGGGCTACCCGTTCGGCCTGGGGGAGAAGATCACCAAGGCGATGCCGCCGCCGGTGATGGGCAAGGACGTGCCGCTGGCCAAGCTCTTCGACCCGCAGCATCCCCGCTACGGGGAGGGCGCGGAGTTCCGCGGGCTGTACGAGGTGGATGCCGACGTCCGCACCGTCGTCGACACCGCCAAGGGCCTGGAGGGGCTGAAGCGGCAGTGGGGCGTGCATGCGGCCGGGGTGATCATGTCCAGCACGCCCTTGATCGACATCATCCCGATCATGCGCCGCGAGCTGGACGGCGCGATCATCACCCAGTTCGACTACCCGACCTGCGAAGCGCTCGGCCTGATGAAGATGGACTTCCTCGGCCTGCGCAACCTCACGGTGCTGGACGACGCGGTCGCCAACATCACGCTCAACCGCGGCTTCGACCTCGTGCTGGAGGACCTCGGCCTGGACGACGAGCCGACCTACGCGCTGCTCGGCCGGGGCGACACGCTCGGCGTGTTCCAGCTCGACGGCGGCCCGATGCGCGCCCTGCTGCGGCTGATGCGGCCGGACAACTTCGAGGACATCTCCGCCGTGCTGGCGCTCTACCGGCCGGGGCCGATGGGCGCCGACAGCCACACCAACTACGCGCTGCGCAAGAACGGCCGCCAGGAGATCACCCCGATCCATCCGGAGCTCGCCGAGCCGCTGGCCGAGATCCTGGACACCACCCACGGGCTGATCGTCTACCAGGAGCAGGTGATGGCGATCGCACAGAAGGTCGCCGGCTACTCCCTGGGCCAGGCCGACCTGTTGCGCCGCGCGATGGGCAAGAAGAAGAAGGAGATCCTGGACGCGGAGTTCGTGCCCTTCTCCGAGGGCATGGCGGCGGCGGGCTACTCACCGGCTGCGATCAAGGCCCTGTGGGACGTGCTCGTGCCGTTCTCGGACTACGCGTTCAACAAGGCGCACACCGCGGCGTACGGGCTGGTGTCCTACTGGACCGCCTACCTCAAGGCGAACTACCCGTGCGAGTTCATGGCTGCGCTGTTGACCTCGGTGGCCGACGACAAGGACAAGATGGCGGTCTATCTGGGGGAGTGCCGCCGGATGGGCATCCAGGTGCTGCCGCCGGACGTGAACGAGTCTGCCGCCAACTTCACCCCGGTCGGCGCCGACATCCGCTTCGGCCTGACCGCGGTCCGCAACGTCGGGCACAACGTTGTCGAGGGCATCGTCGCGGCCCGCGAGCAGCACGGCAAGGCTGCGAACTTCCACGGCTTCCTGGACCAGGTCCCGCTGGTGGTGTGCAACAAGCGGGTGATCGAGTCGTTGATCAAGGCCGGGGCCTTCGAGTCGATGGGGCACACCAGGCGGGCGCTGATGAGCGTGTACGAGAGCGCCGTGGACAGCGTCTTGGAGCTGAAGCGCAACGAGGAGCGCGGCCAGGACTCGCTGTGGGACATGTTCGACGAGCCCGATCCGGTGCTGATGGGGACGGTCCCGGACCTGCCGGACTGGGACAAGCGGACCAAGCTGGCGTTCGAGCGCGAGATGCTCGGGCTCTACGTCAGTGACCACCCGCTGCAGGGGCTGGAGCACATCCTGGTCAGGGAACGCGACGTCGGCATCGGTGACCTGCTGGCCGACGACGGGCCGCGGGAGGGCCAGGTCACCATCGCGGGCATGATCACCAACATCACCCGGAAGACGACCAAGCGCGGCGACCTCTGGGCGGTGGTCACGGTCGAGGACCTGGAAGCCTCCATCGACGTGCTGCTGTTCCCGAAGGCGTACGAGGCGGTGGCCACCGTGCTCGCCACGGACACCGTGGTGAAGGTGAAGGGCCGGGTGAAGGTCGACGACGAGTCGGTGACGCTGAACGCCACGGAACTGAGCCTGCCCGACCTCAGCGAGGCGCAGGCGGGGCCAGTGGTGATCTCGCTGCCGGCCGTCCGGTGCACGCCGCCGGTGGTGGAACGACTGCGGGAGGTGCTCGCCGCGCACCCGGGCATGACGGAGGTTCGGTTGCGACTCTCCTCCTCCGGCAAGGTCACCGTGATGAAGCTGGACGAGCAGCTGCGGGTGACCCCGTCCCAGCCGCTCATGGCCGACCTCAAGGCGCTGCTGGGGCCATCGTGTCTGGCGTCCTGAGCGAGGCGCTGCGGCCGGCGCCGCCATCGCGCCGGGCCGGCGTGTTGCTGGCGCTGCTGCGGATCAGCTGCTTGCTCGCACTCGGGCTCGGCGCAGGCGCGGCTGCGGGAGTCGGCTGGTGGGCGGTGGTGGACCTGCCGACCTATCGGGTCAACAGCGACGGCGGTGCCTCGACCTCCGAGCGCGGGCTGACCGAGTTCATCGGCGGTGACGCGTGGTTCGTGATCATCGGGCTGTTCGTCGGCGTCGGGCTCGGCGTGGTCGGCTGGCGGTTCCTGCGGCAACTCGGCTGGCCGGTGGTGCTGGTGGTCGGGTGTGGCGCGCTGGCTGCCGAGCTGATCTGCTGGTTCGTCGGCTACCGGCTCGGGCCCGGCGACTTCACCGCCCGGTTGGCAGCCGCCCGGCCCGGCGACCTGGTGCCGATCGAGCTGACCCTGCGCGCCCGCGCGTCGCTGCTGACCTGGCCGTTCTTCGCGGCGGTCCCGATCCTGCTCGGCTCCTCGCTGGGTCGGGACGAGGAGGACCCCCCGGCCCGGCCGCGGCGCAGGCTGCGGTCACCCTCCGGGGAGCCGGTGGACTGAGAGGCTGTCCACGGCCTCAGCCATCCGGTCGAAGTCGACATCGTCGTGCACCAGGATCGCCCCTCGCCTGATGCTGATGGCGGCGATGACACAGTCGAACTGCGAACGGACGGTGTGTCCACGCAGGCGGGTGGCCCGGTAGATCGCCGCGGCGAGATCGAAGTCGTCTGCTGTGATATCCGCGCTGACGAAGCTGTCATAGACCCGGAGCACTCGCCGGCGCCTCAGGTCGTGGGGGTCGGTGGCGAGCTCCATCCGGACCGGTGGGCAGCCGAGCACCTGATCGGGGCCCCGCCCGAGCAACCGCTTCAAAGCCTGGTTGGCCGGGCTGTCCCGGTGGCGGAAGAAGCCAACCCACGCTGACGTGTCGATCAGATAGCTCACCACACGTGCGGCCGATCGGAACCTTCGATCTCATCATTGGTGTAGTCGAATCCGATCCCTTCCAGCGCCAGGATCTCCTCGACCGTCGCGGTCTTGCGCACCGTGTGCCGGAGGGCGAAGTCGACGGCGTCCTTCTTGGTTGTCAGACCGTTCTGCTCCATGACCTTGGCGATCAGTTCGTCGTCGATCTCGATGTTGGTGCGGGTCATACACCAACCATACACATGCCCCTTCTCAGGTGAGCAGCCGGAGCAGGGCCGTCGTCCCGATGGCGACCAGGAACACCACCAGCAGCCCCCTGCGCAGCAGGAGCGCCACGACTCCAGCGCCGACGCCGACGAGTGGGCGCCAGTCCACCGCGTAGTGGCCGCCGCCGTCGAACAGCTCGACGGCGACCAGCGCGGCCAGCATGGCGACCGGCAGAAAGTGGGCGACATTGCGCACCCGCGGCTGGTTGAGCACCGACTCCGGCAGGCTGAGCCCGGCCAGCTTGAGCAGGTAGCTACCGAGGGCGGCCAGGACGAGAGCGATCCAGACGGCGGTCACGACACCTCCGTGACGTTCGCCGGCTGCCGTCGAGCCCGTACTGGGAGCAGGCCGGCCACCACTGCCACGCCAGCGGCCGCGATCACCGGCAGTCCGCTGGGCGCGAGCGGAATCAGAGCCGCCGCGACCGCGGCGCCGGTCAGGGCGACCACGCGGGCCTTGGCGCGCTGCAGCCGCGGCCACAGCAGCGCGAGGTAGACCGCCGGGGCGGCCGCATCCAGACCGAGCGCCAGCGGGTCGACCGCGGCACCGACAAGCGCTCCGACCAGGCTGCCGGTCTGCCACAGTGCGAACAAGATGAGCCCGGTGGACCAGAAGGCGTAGCGCTGGGCCCGCCGGTTATCCCGGCCGATCGCCATGGCGGTGGTCTCGTCGATGACGAAGTGTGCCGTCCACAGCTTCGACCACCCGCGCGGGTGCAGGATCTCCGACATCGTCACCCCGTAGAAGGAGTTGCGGACGGCCAGCAGCAATGCGGCCGCGAGCGCCGCGTACGGCGAGCCGCCGGCCGTCGCCACGCCGACGAAGGCGAATTGCGACGCACCGCTGAACATCACCAGGCTGAGCAGCACGGTCTGGGCCACGCTCAGCCCGGAACTGACCGACACGGCGCCGAACGTGGTGCCGAATGCGCCCGCGTAGAGCCCCAGGCCGACCGCCGCCCGCAGGATGGCCGCCCGATCGCCGGCCGGCAACTCGCTGCTTCGCGACCCCACCGGCTCAGCAGACATGTCTCGCGACACTACCAACGCCAACGGGCCGGACCGCGACATTTTCCAGGCCGGGCAAGCGACCCTACGTAGACTCTGCCGCGTGCTGCGTGTGATCGACCTCCGCGGCCGGCGTGCCGCTGGCGACCGGCTCGACTATGCGACGATCGTGCCGCGGGCGGGGTTCGACGTGGCCGCGGCCGTCGAGGTCGTCCGGCCGATCTGCGCCGACGTCGCGGCGCGCGGATCGGCGGCGTTGGCCGAGTGGTCGGAACGGCTCGACCACGTGGTGCCCGAGCGATTCCGGGTGGGCGAGGATCAACTCGAGGCCGCGGCCGACCGGCTGGACGAGTCCGTGCGGCAGGCCTTCGAGGTGGCGATCGCCCGCCGGCTCGCGGTCAGCGCCGCCGAGCTGGGGGAGTCGTCGGTCCAGGTCGACCTGGGTCCGGGCGCCCGGGTGAGGCAGCGGATGGTCCCCGTTCGCCGGGTCGGGGTCTACGTGCCCGGCGGGCTGGCGCCGCTCGCGTCCAGCGTGATCATGAACGTGGTCCCGGCGCAGCTGGCCGGTGTCGAGTCGATCGCAGTCGCGTCACCGCCACAGCGGGAGTTCGGCGGCCTGCCTCACCCCGGCATCCTGGCCCTCTGCCATCTGCTGGGCGTCTCGGAGGTGTACGCGGTCGGCGGCGCGCAGGCGATCGCGACGTTCGCGTACGGAGTCCCGGAACTGTGCCCGGCCGTCGACCTGATCACGGGGCCGGGGAACGTCTACGTGGCCGCCGCCAAGCGGCTGGTGAAGGGCAAGGTGAACATCGACGCCGAGGCCGGCCCGACCGAGATCATGGTGCTCGCCGACGCGGGCGCCGACCCCGTACTCGTCGCCGCAGACCTCATCTCCCAGGCCGAGCACGATCCGCTGGCCGCCTCGGTGCTGGTGACGGAGTCGGCGGAGCTCGCCGACTCCGTGCGGCAGGAGCTGGCCGGTCAGCTGACCCAGGCCAAGCATCAGGAGCGGATCAGCGCCGCACTGACCGGGCCGCAGTCGGCCGTGGTGCTGGTGGACGACATCGCCCAGGGGGTGGAGGTCGCCAACGGCTATGCCGCCGAGCACCTGGAGATCCAGACGGTCGACCCGGAGGCCGCCGCGGTCCGGATCCGCAACGCCGGCGCGATCTTCCTCGGGCCGTGGTCGCCGGTGTCCCTCGGCGACTACTGCGCCGGCAGCACGCACGTGCTGCCGACCGGCGGCTGCGCCTGCCACTCCTCCGGGCTGAACGTGAAGAGCTTCCTCAAGGCCGTGCACGTCGTCAGCTACGACCGGGGCGGGCTGGCCGAGGTCGCGCGCCAGGTCGAGGTCTTCGCCGACGCCGAGGACCTGCCCGCTCACGCCGCGGCGATCAGCCGGCGGTTCCCGGAGGCCGAGCCCGCCGTCCTCACTTCCGAGGAACCCTCGGGATACGTGTCGACCCGGCCGGGAACAAACCCCGGAGCAGTGAGATGACCGTCGCCTCCGGGACGGCCAGCCCGTCGCTGGCCGAGCTGCCGCTGCGACCGGAGCTGGCCGGCCAGACCCCGTACGGGGCGCCGCAGCTCGACGTTCCGGTGTGCCTGAACGTGAACGAGAACCCGTACCCGCCCAGTGAGCGGGTGGTCGCCGGCATCGCAGCCGCCGTGGCGGAGGCGGCCCGCACGATGAACCGCTATCCCGAGCGGGACGCGCTGGAGCTGCGGGCCGACCTGGCGCGCTATCTCGGCCACGGGCTCGGGCCGGAGCAGATCTGGGCTGCCAACGGCAGCAACGAGGTGATGCTGCACGTGCTGCAGGCCTTCGCGGGTCCCGGCCGGACGGTGCTGTCCTTCGCGCCGACCTACTCGATGTACCCGGAGTACGCCCGCGACACCAACAGCACCTGGCTGACCGCCCCCCGGCGGAGGGACTTCACGATCGACCGTGCCGAGGCCGTGTCGACGATCGCGGAGGTGGGGCCGGCGGTGGTGCTGGTCGCGAGCCCCAACAACCCGACCGGCACGGCCGTCGACCTCGAGACGATCGCCGCCATCTGCCAGGCGGCTCCGGGTGTTGTGGTCCTCGACGAGGCCTACTACGAGTTCGCCCGGGCCGGTACGGCCAGCGCGCTGGAACTGCTGCCGCGCTTCCCGCGGCTGGCGGTCAGCCGCACCATGTCGAAGGCGTTCGCGTTCGCCGGCGGCCGGCTCGGCTATCTGGCGGCCGCGCCCGCTTTCGTGGAGGCGCTGCGAATCGTACGGCTTCCGTATCATTTGTCCTCCGTCACGCAGGCCGTGGCTCGAGTCGCGTTGGCGCACGCGGACGAGATGCTCGAGGCGGTGGATCTGCTGCGGGCGGCCCGCGACGACCTGGCCTCCTGGCTCGCGACGCAGGGGCTCGAGGTTGCCGACTCCGATGCCAATTTCGTGCTGTTCGGCCGGTTCGCCGACCGGCATGCCGTGTGGCAGGGGCTGCTCGATCAAGGCGTGCTGATCCGCGAGACCGGCCCGGACGGCTGGCTGCGGGTCTGCGCCGGCACGCGTAAGGAGATGGCATCGTTCAAGGCCGCGCTGGCAGAGTTGCTGGCGGGCCCATACCTGACACGAGTGAGGACGGCATGACCGAGCGACCGCGGCGGACCGCGAGCCTCACCCGGGAGACGTCGGAGTCGAACGTCAAGCTTCGGCTGGACCTGGATGGGAGCGGCGCGGCGGCCGTGTCCACCGGGGTCGGCTTCTATGACCACATGCTGACCGCGCTGGCCAAGCACGCGCTGTTCGACCTCGAGGTGCACAGCACCGGTGACCTGCACGTCGACGCGCACCACACCGTCGAGGACACCGCCATCGTGCTCGGACAGGCGATCCGGCAGGCGCTGGGTGACAAAGCCGGCATCCGCCGCTTCGGCGACGCCCTGGTGCCGCTGGACGAGGCTTTGGCCCAGGCGGTGGTCGACGTCTCCGGCCGGCCGTTCTGCGTGCACAGCGGCGAGCCGGACGGCCAGCAGTACGTCCTGATCGGCGGCGAGCAGGGCGGTCAGGAGCCGGGCCTGACGGCGTCCTATACGGGCTCGCTGACCCGGCACGTCTTCGAGACCCTCGCCTTCCACGCCCAGATCTGCCTGCACGTACGGCTGCTGGCTGGCCGGGACCCGCACCACATCGTCGAGTGCCAGTTCAAGGCGCTGGCCCGCGCCCTGCGGGACGCTGTCGCCTTCGACCCGCGGGTCGTCGGCGTGCCGAGCACCAAGGGCACACTGTGAGAGTCACGGAAGGGCGTGGCTCGAGGTCGTGGCGCAGCCTTTCGGATGCGCGGGCGGTGTCCCCCGGCTGGTTGGGGTTGCGGCGCAGCCTTTCGGGGGGTGCGCGGGGGGTGTCCCCCCGCGGGTGTCCATGACGGCCTCGGTGGTCGTGCTTGACTACGGGTCGGGCAATCTCCGGTCAGCCGAGCGAGCCGTGGCCAGGGCCGGCGCGAATGTCCAGGTCACGGCCGACCCGGCGGCCGCCTGGGAGGCGGACGGCCTGGTCGTGCCCGGCGTCGGCGCCTTCGCGGCCTGCATGGCCGGGCTGAGCGCGGTCGGCGGCCCCGAGCTGATCAGCAGGCGGACAGCGGCGGATCGCCCGGTTCTCGGCATCTGCGTCGGCCACCAGGTGCTGTTCGCCGCCGGCATCGAGCACGGCGTCCGGGCCGACGGCTGTGCGATCTGGCCCGGGCTGGTTGAGGAGCTGCAGGCGACCCGGCTACCGCACATGGGCTGGAACACCGTCGATGCGTCCGCGGGGAGCGAGCTGTTCGCCGGCGTCGAGTCGGAGCGGTTCTACTTCGTGCACAGCTACGGCGTCCGCGACCTTGCCGCCACCACCGGCCGGACGATCACCTGGGCCGAGCACGGCGGCGACCGGTTCGTCGCGGCGGTGGAGGAGGGGCCGATCTGGTCCACCCAGTTCCATCCGGAGAAGTCCGGCGACGCGGGCGCCCGGCTGATCGCCAACTGGATCGCGAAGCTCTGAGATGAACTGGCTGGACTACTGCCTGGCCAAGCCCGGCGCGTGGCAGGACGAGCCGTGGGAGGGCGACGTGGTCGCCAAGGTCGGCGACAAGATCTTCGCCTTCCTCGGCGGCAGCGAGCGGCAGACCTCCATCGGTCTGAAATGCGGCGACCGGGAGGCCGCCGACGTTTGGCTCGAGCGCTACCCGGGCGCCGCGGCCAAGATGGCCTACATCGGTGCCCACGGCTGGAACTCGTTCACCCTGGACGGGACGATCCCCGACGACGAGGTGGCCGACCTGGTCGACCTCTCCTGCGACCTGATCGTGGCCAAGCTGCCGAAGTCCAAGCGCCCTCGCTGAACTCGAGATCGCCTCGCACATCCATCTGCGCCTCGCATACCGACGAAGGTGTGCGAACGGGAGATCGCTGTGTGAAGCGGGAGGCCGGGCGCGTCCGCCAGAGCGCGCGGCAGCCCGCTCGCGCCCGGATTCGGTAGTGTCGTGGGGTGGAATCCGCGCAGGCCACGGCCGATTTGGTGGTGCTGCCCGCCGTCGACGTCGCCGGCGGCCAGGCGGTCCAGCTCGTCCAGGGAGTCGCTGGGACCGAGAAGCGGTTCGGTGACCCGCGGGCGGCGGCCGAGCGGTGGCAGCGTGCAGGCGCCCAGTGGCTGCACCTGGTCGACCTCGACGCGGCGTTCGGCCGTGGCGACAACACGGCCATCATCTCCGAGGTCGCCGGAGCGATGCGGATCAACGTCGAGCTCTCCGGCGGCATCCGCGACGACGAGTCGCTGGAGCGCGCCCTGGCCACCGGCTGCGCCCGGGTGAACATCGGCACCGCCGCCCTGGAACGGCCCGAATGGTGCGCGGAGGCGATCCGCCGCTATGGCGAGCGGATCGCGATCGGCCTCGACGTGCGGGGGAGCCGGCTCGCCGCTCGCGGCTGGACCCGGGACGGCGGGGAGCTGTACGAGACGCTGGCGCGGCTGGAGGACGCCGGCTGCGCCCGTTACGTCGTCACCGACGTCGCCTCCGACGGCATGCTGTCCGGCCCCAACCTGGACTTGCTGCGGGAGGTCTGCGCCCGGACCAGCGCGCCGGTTGTCGCCAGTGGTGGCATCTCGCGGCTGACCGACATTCTCGCGCTGACCGAGCTGGTGCCCCTCGGGGTGGAGGGTGCGATCATCGGCACCGCGTTGTACGTCGGCAACTTCACGCTGGAGGAAGCACTTCGGGCGGCTGCCGACCGGAAGGGCGCTCGGTCATGAGCACCGCGCCCGCCGACACGTTCCGGTACGGCAGCGAGCCGGCGGGATCGACCGAGTCGCCCCCCGCGACGGTGCAGCGGCTGGAGGGCCGGCTACGGGACCTGCTGGCCGGCAAGAAGATCATGATGACCGGCGTGACCGGCTTCATCGGCGAGCAGATCCTCTGGAAGATCCTCACCGAGCTGCCGCAGACCACGCCGTCGGTGCTGGTCCGGCGCAAGGGCTCGGCCAGCGCCCGGGATCGCATGCTGTCGGTGGTCAGGAAGGATATCTTCGCCGCCGCGCGGGAGGCCGCAGGCGGGCCCGACGCGCTGCTCGACTCCCGGATCGAGGTGCTCGAGGGCGACCTGCCGAACGTCCCGGAGCTGCCGGCCGACACCGACATCGTCGTGCACTGCGCCGGCGACGTGTCCTTCGACCCGCCGATCGACCAGGCCTTCACCACCAACGTGATCGGGACCAAGGCACTGCTCGACCGGCTCATCGCAGCCTGTTCCGACGAGCATGGCAACCTGGTGAAGGTCCCGCACTACGTGCAGGTCTCCACCGCATACACGGCCGGGCGGCGACGGGGCGCGATCCCGGAGGCGCCGCACGTGCACAGCATCGACTACGACGCCGAGACCAAGGCCGGGCTGGCCATGCGTGACCTGATCGAGGAGGAGTCCCGGACCTCTGCCAGGCTGGCCAAGCTGCGCAAGGAGGCGGAACGGGAGCACCGGCAAGCAGGCTTCCTCACCACCGCCGCCGACACCGAGCGCCGGCGCCTTGACTGGGTGCAGGCGGAGCTGGTCAAGGCCGGCACCGAGCGGGCGCGCTCCCTCGGCTGGACCGACGTCTACACCTTCACCAAAGCCCTGGGCGAGCGGGTGGTGACCGATGTCGGGCGGCACATCCTGGTGTCCATAGTCCGGCCGGCGATCGTGGAGTCGTCCTGGCGGCACCCGTACCCCGGCTGGATCGAGGGCTTCAAGATGGCCGAGCCGCTGATCCTCGCGTACGGCCGCGGGGAGCTGCCGGAGTTCCCGGCCTCGCCCGACTCGGTGGTCGACATCGTCCCCTGTGACCACGTCGTCAACGCGATCCTGGCGGTCTGCGCCACCCGGCCGGCGGTCGGCACGCCGGAGTTCTACCACGTCAACTCCGGGGCCCGGAACCCGCTGACCTTCCAGGACCTCTACTCCCACGTCCGCAACTACTTCCTGGAGCACCCGTTCGAAGGCGGCAAGCGCGGGGCGGCCCGGCTGCCGCAGTGGCAGTTCCCCGGCGCCGCCTCGGTGGAACGGCTGCTGTCCACCTCGGAGCGGGCTCACAAGCTGGCGGAACGGGCCTTGTCGCTGGCGCCGCGTTCCGACCGGACCCGCAAGGTAGCCCGGGACCTGGACCGGATTCGCGGCCGGCTGGACTTCCTGCGGCGCTACATCGGCCTCTACGACGAGTACGCGCAGTCCGAGCTGCACTTCGTCGACGACAACACGCTCGGGCTGACCAGAGCGCTGCACCCCGACGACCAGGAGGCGTTCGCGTTCGACACCGCGGTGTACGACTGGACGACCTACCTGGAAGAGGTGCACTGCCCCTCGATCACCGCCCCGATCCGGCGGATGGACACCATCCGGCGCAACCGCGGCACGAAGCCGACCACCATGAAGGACCTCGGCAAGGACAGCGCCGGGGCCTCGGCGCTCGCCATCTTCGACCTGGACGGCACGATCATGTCGACCAACGTGATCGAGCAGTATCTGTGGGCCCGGCTGCCCGAGCTGTCCCGGACCCAGCAGCTGGCCGAGGTGGGCCGGGTGCTGCGCCGGCTGCCGTCCTACCTGCGGGCCGAGCACCGCGACCGCGGCACGTTCCTGCGCGCGGTCTACCGGCGCTACCGCGGGGCCGACTTGGCGGCGCTGGAGCACTTTGTCGACACGTCGATGGCGCCACATATCCTCAGCCGGCTCTCGCCGGAGGCGGTCCGCCGGATCCGGGACCACCGCGCGGCGGGCCACACCACGATCCTGATCACCGGCGTGGTACGGCCGCTGACCCGCCCGCTGGAGCCGCTGTTCGACGTCATCGTCGCCGCTGACCTCGGCACCGACGCCGAGGGCCGGTGCACCGGCTTCCTCACCGGCCCGCCGCTGGTGGGGGAGTCGCGGGCCGCCTGGCTGCTGCACTACGCGGCGCTGCACGGCGTCGACCTGGCGAAGAGCTTCGCCTACGCCGACTCGCACTCCGACCTGCCGATGCTGGCAACGGTCGGCAACGCGGTCGCGGTCAGCCCGGACATCCCGCTGATGCGGGCCGCGACCACCAACCAGTGGTCGATCGTGGAGTGGAAGATCAAGCCGATCATTCCGCGCTGGGCACTGCCGCAGTGACGGCTGCCCGGTAATCGATGTGACAGGAGAGAGATGGCCCGGCCAGGCTTCGTGCTGACCGTCGACGACCGTACGCCACCACTGGTCGTGCACGAGGGTGACGGCTTCCGGCTGGAGCGGTTGCCGCTCGGCACCCAGGTGATCTACCCGGCCGAGTCGCTGAGCCCGGTCGCCGACCTGCGGGAAGCGGTCGACACCGCACTCGACGAGCCGCTCGACGCCGTACCGCTGGCGCAGCTGCTGCGCACCGGCATGCGGCTGACCATCGTCTTCGACGATCTGACGGTGCCGAGCCCCCCGATGCGCCGGCCAGACCTGCGCGGCACCGTCGTCGAGGCCGTGCTGACCCGGGCGGCGCGCGCCGGCGTGGACGACGTGCAGCTGATCTGCGGAAACGGGCTCAACCGCCGGCTGACCGGCGCCGAGCTGCACCACCTGCTCGGCGAGCGGGTGTTCCGCTCGTTCTACGCCGACCAGAAGCTGCTGAACCACGACGCCGAGGACAGCGACGGGCTGACCACACTGTCCGAGGCAGGCGGTGTGGCGATCAATGCCCGGGCAGCCGCCTCCGATCTCGTGGTCTACGTCCACCTGGCCGCCGGTTCGCGCGCCGGCGGGGCCGCAGGCCTGGCCGAGGGTCTCGGCGCAACAGCGACCATCGGCAGGCTGGCCGGGCTGCAGGCGGCGGACGGAGACCCGACAGCCGCCGAGCAGGCCGGGTCCGCGGTCGCCGCCGCGGTGCCGATCTTCGAGATCGACGTGGTGATCGACAACGACGTGTTCCCGCGGCCGCTGGACTTCCTCGGCAAGCGGGAGTGGGAGTGGCGACTCCGCGACCAGGCCAGGGTGCTCGGTGTCCGGCGGGCGCTCGCGGCGACCCCCTCGCGCTGGCGCCGGCGGCTGCTGGGGATGGCCGACCCCGCCTACCACGCGACCCTGGTCGTCGCCGGTGACCCGCAGGCGGTGCAGTCCGCGAGTCGGGAGCAGCTGCGAGCCCAGCAGCTCGTCGAGGTGAGCGGGCAGGCCGATGTCGGCGTCATCGGGGTGCCGCAACGCAACCCGTACAGCGTCGACTCGGTGACCAATCCGATCCTGGCGGCCTGGCAGGGGCTCGCGGCGACCTTCGGCGCGCATACCGGCCGGCCGCTGGTGCGGGAGGGCGGCGCGCTTGTGCTCTACCATCCGATGACGGCGGACTTCTCCGGCCTGCACCACCCGAGCTACGTCGACTTCTTCGCCGACGTGCTGTCGAGCAGTCACGATCCGGAGCAGATCCAGGCCGACTCCGAGGCGAAGTTCGCCACCGACCCGTGGTACGTCCACCTCTACCGGACCAGCTACGCCTTCCACGGCGTCCATCCGTGCCACCTGTGGTATCAACTCAGCGCCGCCGCCCGACACGTCTCGGACATCGTCTGGGTAGGCGCCGACCGGCGCAGCGTCGACCGGCTCGGTTTCCGCGCCGCGTCCACGCTGGCAGACGCGCTGGAGATCGTCGCGGCATCGGTTGGCCGGACGCCGACCGTCAGCTACCTGCACGCGCCGCCCCGGATCGTGGTCGACGTCCGATGACGGGCGAAGGCCGCCAGCTGGCTGCCGCGGCGGATCGCGCCCGGCGCCTCGTTCGGCTCGCGGGACGCTCGAGTGCTCGCGACCCGGAGCGAGCTGGCGTCCCCTTTCCGACCGGGTGGGCCCGGACGCCGCCCGTACGAGCGTTGCGTGAGGTCGTCCAGGTGGCCGGGCTCACGCCGCTGCTGCGGAGCGAGGTGTCGCTGGACGTCGCCGGCGTGGAGGAGCTGCGCGATTTCGACCGGCCGGCGCTGATCGTGGCCAACCACTCCTCGCACCTGGACACCGCGGTGCTGCTCTGCACGCTGCCCGCAGCCCGCCGCCGGCGTACGGCTGTCGCCGCGGCCGCCGACTACTTCTTCGACACGATGTGGCGTGCCGCGGGGTCGGCCATCGTGTTCAACACGTTCCCGATCGAACGCCGCGGCGGATCGGAGTCCAGCCTGCCGGGCGAGCTGCTGGCTGCCGGCTGGAGCCTGATCGTCTACCCGGAGGGCACCCGCTCACCCGACGGCTTCCCGGGCAGGTTCCGGATGGGCGCCGCCTGGCTGGCGGTGCAACACCAGGTGCCGGTGATCCCGGTCGGCCTGCGCGGCACGTATGCGGCGATGCCGCGGGGCCGCGGCTGGCCGCGGCCGGGCCGGACCCGGGTGGCGGTGCGCTACGGCACACCTCTGGTGCCGCGGCCCGATGAGACGCCGCGTGAGTTCGCGCCCAAGATAGCGACGGCTGTGAAGGAGCTGATCGCCGAGGACGCCAGCTCCTGGTGGGCCGTTCGACGGGGCGTCGGCGTACCAGAAGCGGACCCGCCGGCCGGCAGCTGGCGCCGGATCTGGCAGCAGACCGCCCCACCGGCGCCCGGCGCGCGGCCGCGGCAGGCCAAGATCTGGCGCAGCTAGACCGGTGCCGACGCCGGGCGGCTGGTGGTCCGCGGCCTCCCGGACCTAGGGGCGGACACTAAACTTCCCGCCATGTCGGGACACTCGAAGTGGGCGACCACCAAGCACAAGAAGGCGGTCATCGACGCCCGGCGCGGCAAGCTGTTCGCGAAGTTGATCAAGAACATCGAGGTCGCCGCCCGGGTCGGCGGCGGCGACCCGGGCGGCAACCCGACGCTCTACGACGCCATCCAGAAGGCGAAGAAGACCTCGGTCCCCAACGACAACATCGACCGTGCCATCAAGCGCGGCTCCGGGGCGGAGGCCGGGGGAGCCGACTACGAGACGCTGATGTACGAGGCGTACGGCCCGGCCGGGATAGCGCTGCTGATCGAGTGCCTCACCGACAACCGGAACCGCTCGGCCAGCGACGTCCGGGTCGCAGTCACCCGCAACGGCGGCACCATGGCCGATGCCGGCTCGACCTTGCGGATGTTCACCCGTAAGGGGGTCGTCACCCTGGCCAAGGACCAGGACGGCCGCCAGCTAACCGAGGATGACGTCTTGGAGGCGGCGCTCGACGCCGACCCGGAGGAGGTCAACGACCTCGGCGACACCTTCGAGATCGTCAGCGATCCGAACAACACCGTTGCCGTCCGGACCGCGGTGCAGCAGGCGGGCCTGGATTACGAGTCGGCCGAGGTGTCCTTCGTGCCGGACTACACCCAGCCGGTCGACGCGCCGACAGCGGAGAAGCTCTACAAGATCATCGACGCGCTCGAGGACTCCGACGACGTGCAGAACGTCTACGCCAACTTCGAGCCCCCGGACGAGGAGGAGTAGCAAGCTCGACAGCTGGACGATGCTGGATTGCGCGACGTTGGACTGCGCCCTCCGGGCGTCTCGCATTGCGCGGTCCGAGGCGTCCGACGGTCGGCTGACACCCTTCGCTACGGTAGGAAGGCGTGTCGGAGACGGCCGGGGGCGACTCTGCCGCATAGGGTACGAACATCTGTTCGTTTCGACCACGCCACCAGGGGGAACGCATGCGCGTGCTCGGCATCGACCCGGGCCTCACCCGCTGTGGCCTCGGTGTCGTTGACGGGCTGCCAGGGCGCAGGCCGCACCTGATCGCCGTGGACGTGATCCGGACGCCGATCGAGCTCGACGTCGGCCGTCGGCTGGTGGCCATCGAGCAGGCCGTCGAGGAGTGGATCACCAACTACCGGCCGACCGCTGTGGCGATCGAACGGGTCTTCGCCCAGCACAACCTGCAGACCGTTATGGGCACCGCCCAAGCCGCGGGGGTGGCGATGCTGGTGGCGGCCCGACGCGGGATCGCCATCTCCCTGCACACGCCGAGTGAGGTCAAGGCGGCCATCACCGGCACCGGCCGGGCGCCCAAGGACCAGGTCGCGGCCATGGTGCGGCGGATCCTCGACCTCGATGCCGCCCCTCGCCCGGCCGACGCCTCCGACGCCCTCGCCCTCGCGATCTGCCACGTCTGGCGAGGCGCAACGACCGCTCGGCTCGACGCCGCCGTGCAGGCAGCGGCGGCCCAGGCCGCGCGGCAACGGTCGGCGTTCCGGCAGGCCAGGGAGACCGAGCCACCCAACGCGCCGGTGGTGCCGCTGCCCCGTGCGCTGCGGAAGCCGGCCGGCGCCCGCCCCGGGTCGATCGACAGCTCCGAGGCCGAGCGGCCGGTGCGCGAGGCGAGCGAGCGGTGATCGCCCAGGTCAGCGGTCAGGCGATCCAGCTCGGCCCGACGTCGGCCGTCGTCGAGGTCGGCGGCTTCGGCGTGCTGGCGATCTGCAGTCCCAACACGGTGGCCGGGTTGCGCATCGGGCAACGGGTGACGCTCTTCACCTCGCTGGTCGTGCGCGAGGACTCACTCACCCTGTACGGCTTCGCGAGCGCCGACGAGCGGGAGTTCTTCGAACTGCTGTTGACCGCCACCGGCGTCGGGCCGAAGCTGGCCCAGGCCGCACTGGCGGTGCTCACGCCCGACGAGCTGCGACGCTCGATCGCCACTGAGAACCTGGTCCAGCTGTGCAAGGTGCCCGGGATCGGCCGCAAGGGCGCCCAGCGGATCGTGATAGAGCTCAAGGACAAGATCAACACGGTCGCGGCCGCCGAGCCGGTCACCGGTGAGCCGGCCCCGTCAGGCGCGTGGCGGGATCAGGTCACCCTTGGACTGCAGGGCCTCGGCTGGTCGGCAAAGGACGCCGAAGCGGCCTGCGCCGAGGTCGAGCATCTCGCCCGCGAGGATCCGCAGGTGCCGGTCGCCGTTGTGATGAAGGCGGCGCTGCAGACGCTGGCGCGGAGGTAGCCCCCGATGCTGCAGGACGACGACCTGGCCGCCCTGGTCCGCCCGGCCGCCGATCCTGACGAACGGGCCGCCGAGTCGGTGCTGCGGCCGACGTCGCTGGCCGAGTTCGAGGGGCAGCCGAGGGTCAGCGACCAGCTCGGACTCGTCCTGGAGGCCGCCCGGCACCGCGGCGGGGTGCCCGACCACGTGCTGCTGTCGGGTCCGCCCGGACTGGGCAAGACGACCCTCGCCATGATCATCGCCGGCGAGCTCGGCGCTCCGTTGCGGATCTCCAGCGGACCCGCGATCCAGCACGCCGGCGACCTGGCCGCCATCTTGTCCGGGCTCGTCGAGGGCGAGGTCTTCTTCCTCGACGAGATCCACCGGATGTCCAGGCCGGCCGAGGAGATGCTCTATCTGGCGATGGAGGACTTCCGGGTGGACGTCGTTGTGGGCAAGGGCCCCGGCGCCACGGCGATCCCGCTCGAGATCCCGCGCTTCACCCTGGTCGGCGCCACCACCCGGGCAGGCCTGCTGCCGGGCCCGCTGCGGGACCGCTTCGGCTTCACCGCCCAGCTGGACTTCTACGACGTCGCCGCGCTCGAGCACATCGTGCACCGATCTGCCGGGCTGCTCGGCGCCGGGCTGGACGCCGAGGGGGCGGCGGAGATCGCGCGCCGGTCTCGCGGCACACCGCGGATCGCCAACCGACTGCTGCGACGGGTCCGGGACTACGCCCAGGTCCGGGCGGACGGCTGGATCACCCGGCCGATCGCCCGGTCTGCCCTGGAGCTCTACGAGGTCGACGAGCTCGGACTGGACCGGCTGGACCGGGGGGTGCTGGACGCGATCTGCCGCCGCTTCGGCGGCGGTCCGGTCGGCCTGTCGACCCTCGCGATCGCCGTCGGTGAGGAGCGCGAGACGGTCGAGGAGGTGGCCGAGCCGTTCCTTGTCCGGCAGGGCTTCCTGATGCGCACCCAGCGCGGCCGGATGGCCACCCCGGCGGCCTGGCGGCACCTCGGCCTGGTGCCACCGGCGCCACTCCCGGTCGCGGAGCCGGCACCGGATCTGTTCAGCTAGCTTTGCCGGGGCCCGTCGGATTGCGCGCCGGTGTCATGCGACTGAGTCGAGCACGACGCGCCGCGAGCGAAAGCGAGCATCATTCTGGCGGGTCGTGCGAGCGAGGAAGCATGACACCGGACTAAGAGCGCAATCCGCGCGACGCGCTAGCGTCGCATTGGATACAGCGCAATCCACGCGATGCGGAGCATCGCAATTCAACACAGCGCGGCAGAGTGGGTAGAGTACGGCGGTCGGCGACATTCCGCTGGCCCAGACTCATGGATACCCGGAGCTATGCCCAATTCATCGACGTTCTCCACACTGCTGCTGGTCGCCCTCATGGTGGCCGCGTTCTACTTCTTGATCCTCCGGCCGCAGCGCAAGCGGCAGCAGGAGATGCAGCAGACCATGCGCGCGCTCGAACCCGGCGCCCGGGTGATGCTCAGCAGCGGGCTGTTCGGCACGGTCGTCTCGTTGGGGGAGAAGCAGATCGTGCTCGAGATCTCCCCGGGCGCCGAGCTCACCGTGCTCAAGCAGGCGATCGCCCGGGTCGTCGGCCCCGAGGACGAGGACGCCGAGGCGGCTGAGGAGGACGAGGAGGACGACGTCGTCGAGGCGGAGGAGCCGTCGGAGCTCCCGGCCGAGCCCATCGCCGAGCAGCCGGCCGAGCGCACGCCGGAAGCCGTCGAGTCCGAGAGCGGAGCGGGCGAGGGCGACTCGCGGGCAGGCTCCCCAGGCATCAAGGACTAGTTGCCGGTGGCGAGTCAGAGCGGCCATCCCGGCCGCACGTTGATCGTGCTTGCGGTGCTGATCGCCGGCCTCGCCACCTTGATGGCGGTGAGCAAGAACTGGACCCCGAAGCTGGGCCTCGACCTGCGCGGCGGCACCACGATCACGCTGACGGCCAAGAACACCTCGGGCAGCGGGGCGGTCGACCCGACGAGCCTCGACCTGGCCAAGAGGATCATCCAGAGCCGGGTAGACAGCCTCGGCGTCGGCGAGTCGGAGGTCACCACCGCCGGCGACAAGCAGATCGTCGTCAGCGTGCCCAACGTGCAGCAGGACGAGCTGGTCCGGCTGGTCGGGCAGACCGCCGTGCTGCGCTTCCGCGCCGTGTACGCGGCCGAGCAGATCACCGCACCGACCCCGGAGCCGACCGCCTCGGCGAGCAGCGCACCGACGGCCAGCGCCAGCGCACAGCCGACAGCGGGCGCGTCCCAGACCGCGAAGGCGCCCTCCACGACGCCGAGCCCGTCCAGCCAGCCGAGCGCCAGCCGTACGGGCAACAACCGGCCGCTGCCCGGCCTGCCTACCGCACCGCCGCAGAAGCCGACGCCGCGTCCCACCGTCGAGGGCAAGGGAACCCCGCCCGACAAGGCGATCGACTGGCAGCCGTCCGAGGTGGACCAGACCGACTTCGCCAACTTCACCTGCGCCGACAAGGAGAAGTTCGGCGACGTCTCCGACCAGCCGCTCTTCGCCTGCGACGACACGAAGACCGTCAAGTACCTGCTCGGCCCGGCGCTGATCGAGGGCAAGCAGCTCAGCTCCGCGATCGCCGGCGTGCCGCAGAACGACGTCCGCTGGGTGGTCAACCTCGAGTTCAACTCCGACGGCGCCACCGCGTTCGAGACAGCGACCCGAGCCATCGCGCAACGGACCGACCCGCAGAACCGGTTCGCCATCGTCCTGGACGCTGTGGTCATCTCAGCTCCCTCGGTCAGCGCCGCCATCCCGGGGGGCCGGGCGGAGATCTCCGGCAACTTCAACCAGAAGTCGGCGACCCAGCTGGCCAACGTGCTGAAGTACGGCGCGCTGCCGCTGGCCTTCGACGTCTCCGAGGTGGCCAACGTCTCGGCGACGCTCGGCGGTGAGCAGCTGCGGGCCGGCATCATCGCCGGCATCATCGGGCTGGCCCTGGTCGTCGGCTTCTGCTTCGTCTACTACCGCGGCCTCGGCATCGTGGTGGTCGCCTCGCTGGGCATCGCCGCCATGATCACGTACGCGTGCATGGTGCTGCTCGGCGGCTCGGTCGGCTTCGCGCTCAACCTGGCCGGCATCGCCGGCGCCATCGTCGCCATCGGCGTCACCGCCGACAGCTTCGTCATCTACTTCGAACGGATCCGGGACGAGGTCCGTGAGGGCCGCAGCCTGCGGACCGCCATCGAGACCGGCTGGCGGCGGGCCCGGCAGACGATCCTGATCGCCGACACGGTGTCGTTGCTGTCGGCGCTGATCCTGTTCATCCTGGCCATCGGCTCGGTCAAGGGCTTCGCGTTCACCCTTGGCCTGACCACGATGATCGACGTGCTGGTGGTCTTCACCTTCACCAAGCCGCTGATGTCGCTGCTGGCGCGAACCAAGTTCTACGGCGGCGGGCATCGGCTCTCCGGGCTCGACCCGGCTCACCTCGGCGTCCAGTGGCTGCCCGGCGCTCGGACCCGGCGCACGCCCGCTCCGGCGACGAGGACCGCGGGTACGGGGGCTGCGCCGATTCCCGGTGGGACAACCCCCGCGCGCGGGGGGGAGGCCTGATGACCAGGATCGGCCAGATCGGCCACCGGCTCTATACCGGCGAGATCTCCTACGACTTCATCGGGCACAGGCGCCGCTGGTACGTCCTGTCCGGGATCCTGATCGGGATCTCGCTGCTCGCGCTGCTGCTCCGCGGCCTGTCCTGGGGCATCGAGTTCAAGGGTGGCGCCGACTTCAAGGCGCCGACCAAGGTCACCTCCACCAGCGTGCAGCGAATGCGGGCCGCGATCGAGGCATCCGGCGTTCCGGGCATGACCGAGGCGACCGTCAACACGATCGGCGACAACCAGATCCGGATCCAGACCCGGACGCTGGACCCGGCGGCCGAGGTGCCGAAGGTCCGGGCGGCGATCGCCAAGGAGGTGGGCATCAACAGCGACCAGGTCGCCTACAGCCTGATCGGCGCCTCCTGGGGCGGCCAGATCACCGACCGGGCGCTGATCGCGCTCGGGGTGTTCCTGGCCCTGGTCGGGATCGTCATCTGGGCCTACTTCCGCAACCCGAAGATGTCGGCGGCGGCGCTGATCGCGCTCGGCCACGACTTGGTGCTGACGGTCGGCATCTATGCCCTGGTCGGCTTCACGGTCACCCCGGCGACGCTGATCGGCGTGCTGACCATCCTCGGCTACTCCCTGTACGACACCGTCGTGGTCTTCGACAAGGTGCGGGAGAACGTCCGCGACATCAAGGCGAGCACAACCAGGACGTACTCCGAGGCCGCCAACCTGGCGGTCAACCAGGTGCTGGTCCGTTCCATCAACACCACGGTGATCGGCGTCCTGCCGGTGGCGGCGTTGCTCTTCGCGGGCGCGGTGATCCTCGGCGAGGGCCCACTGAAGGACCTCGCGCTGGCCCTGTTCGTCGGCATGATCTCCGGCGCGTACTCCTCGATCTTCATCGCCACGCCGCTGCTCGCGCAGCTGAAGGAACGCGAGCCCGACATGAGGAAGCTCGCCGCCCGGGTCGCCAACCGGCGGCAGCGCGAGGCGCAGAGGGACCAGCCCGCCGCCGCGCCGGAGTCCCCGGTGCCCGCGCTCATCGATGGCGAGCCGGCGACCTCAGGGGCCGGGGTCGGCTCGGCCACCGCCCGCTCGGCCGGTCCGCGCTCCACACCCCGCCCCACGGCCGACGATTCCGTACGCCGTCCGCAGCCTCAGCGCAGGCCGCGCAGTCAGCGGAAGCGGTAGCCGCCCCGTGAGCCTGCTCCAGGTCCGTGGTCTCGGCCGGCCCGCGGACGGGCGGCCGACCCGGGCGCTGGTCAGCCTGCCGGCCAGAAGCCGCTCGCTGAGCGGTGAGCTGGTCCGCCGCGGGCTGCTCGCCGTGCTGCTGCTTGCCGCGACCGTCAGCGTGGTCTACTTCGATCGCGCGGCCTATGTCGACCAGACCGACGGCAGCGTCAGCCTGCTGGACTCGTTCTACTACGCCGCGGTGACCATCACGACGCTCGGCTACGGCGACATCGTCCCGGTCCGGCCGCACGCCCGACTGCTGAACGGCCTGGTCATCGCGCCACTGCGGATCGCGTTCCTGATCGTGCTGGTCGGCACGGTGCTGCAGGTGCTGGTCAACGAGGGCGGCCGGATCTTCCGGGACAAGAGTTGGAGGAGGCGGATGCGCAACCACGTCGTCGTCGTCGGCTACGGCACCAAGGGCCGCAGCGCGGTGGACACGCTGATCGACAACGGAGCCAACCGTGCTCAGGTCGTGGTGATAGACAGCAAGCCGACCGCGATCGCCGACGCCAACCTGCACGGCCTGGCCGCGATCGAGGGCGACGCTACCCGCCGCGAGATCCTGCGCCGCGCCGAGATCATCAAGGCCCGCGAGGTCGTGATCACACTCGACCGGGACGACTCCTCGATCCTGGTCACGCTGACCGTACGGCAGCTGAACCCGAGCGCCCACGTGGTGGTCGCGGTTCGCGAGGACGACAACGCCTCGCTGGTCCGGCAGTCGGGGGCGAACGCCGTGGTGACCTCCTCGGCCTCGATCGGCCGCCTGCTCGGCCTGTCGGCCTTCAGCCCCAACCTCGGCATCGTGATCGAGGACCTGCTCTCCTCCGCCGAGGGCATGGAGGTGGGGGAGCGGCCGGTGCGCAAGGAGGAAGTCGGCAGGTCCCCGGGCGAGGTGGCCGGCGAGCGGGTGATCGCCGTCGTCCGGAACAAGACGCTGCGCCGCTTCTACGACCCGACCGTCGCGACGCTCGAGCTGGGCGACGAGCTCGTGGTGGTCCGCCAGGCGGCCCCTCAGGCTTGACAACCCCCGCTCGGGGGTGGCTCACACTAGACTGAAGGTCCGGGCACGGCCCTCCGGGGGGATCTCGGCCGTGCCGGCGTCAGGGTTGGAGGGCCACGACAACTGAGGACCGACAAGTGAGCGAGCCACGTGCGGGTGGTCCGGCCACGGTATCCGAACCCGCCGCCAGGTCCCGTGCGCCCAGACCTCGGCCGGGCTCCGGGGCGAGGTCCCAGGCAGGATCGGCACAACCTGTGGCCGGCGATCCGCCGCGGCCGCGCCGTGCGCTGCCGCCGGAGCCGGCGGATGAGATCCCGCCCGTCGAGCCCGCTCCCGAGCCGCCTGCCATTCGACAGGCGGCTGAGCCGAACCATTCGGACCGGCTGCGTGCTCTGCCTCAGCCGCAGGAGCAGGAGCAGACAGTCGAGCGGCCGGCTCTCCGGTTGGCTCCGCCGGTCCCATCGGACCCGACATCGGCCGAGCCGGACTGGATGGAGTCGCCGACCGTCGAGCTGCCGATCATCGATCTGCCGCTGGCGCCTGCTGCCGGTCGACTGCCGGCGTCGCCGGTCTCGCCTCCGGAGTCGCCTCCGGAGCCGGCGGACGAGCCGCCGATCCTTGCGGCGCGGCCCGCCGAACCGTACGCACCACCGGACATGCTCGCCGCGCCCCCCGTCGAGCCGGTGGAGGAACCGGCCGAGCTGGCTCCGCGACAACACGGGCCCGAGCTGCCGCGGGTGCGGATGCGGCAGCGGATCGCCAGGTTCGGCAGCACCAGGCCGCAGACGCCGGTGCTCGACCCGCTCTTCCGGGTCGTCCGGGCCAACCACCCGAAGGCCGACCTGGGGCTGCTCTCCCGGGCGTACAAGACCGCGGAGCGCTGGCACACGGGCCAGACCCGGCGCAGCGGCGACGCGTTCATCACCCACCCGCTGGCGGTCACCACAATCCTCGCCGAGCTGGGCATGACCGAGCCGACGCTGTGCGCGGCCCTGCTGCACGACACGGTCGAGGACAGCAACTACACCCTGGCCCAGCTGGCGCACGACTTCGGCGAGGAGGTCGCGCTGCTGGTCGACGGCTGCACCAAGCTGGACAAGATCAAGTATGGGGACTCGGCCAAGTCGGAGACGATCCGCAAGATGATCGTGGCGATGAGCCGCGACATCCGGGTGCTGGTGATCAAGCTCGCCGACCGGCTGCACAACATGCGCACCCTGCACTATCTGCGTCCGGACAAGCAGTCCCGGATCGCGTCGGAGACGCTGGAGATCTTCGCGCCACTGGCGCACCGGCTCGGCATGAACGCCATCAAGTGGGAGCTGGAGGACCTGGCCTTCGCCACGATGCAGCCGAAGGTCTACGACGAGATCGTCCGGATGGTGGCCGAGGCGGCGCCCAGCCGGGACGAGTACCTGGCGCAGGTGATCGAGCAGGTCCAGAACGACCTGCGGGCGGCCAAGATCAAGGCGACGGTGACCGGCCGGCCGAAGCACTACTACTCGATCTACCAGAAGATGGTGGTCCGGGGCCGCGACTTCCAGGACATCTACGACCTGGTCGGGCTGCGGGTGCTGGTGGAGTCTCCGCGCGACTGCTACGCCGCGCTCGGCGTGATGCACGTGCGCTGGAACCCGCTGCCCGGGCGGTTCAAGGACTACATCGCGATGCCGAAGTTCAACCTCTACCAGTCGCTGCACACCACCGTGCTGGGGCCCAAGGGGCGGCCGGTCGAGCTGCAGATCCGCACCGACGAGATGCACCGCAAGGCCGAGTACGGCGTCGCCGCCCACTGGAAGTACAAGGAGGGCAAGGGCCCGCCGGAGGGTGCCAAGGGCGACGCGTCGGACCTGTTGTGGGTGCGCCAGCTCGCCGACTGGCAGAGGGAGACCGCTGACCCGAGCGAGTTCCTCGACTCGTTGCGGTTCGAGATCAACTCGACCGAGGTCTACGCGTTCACCCCGCGTGGCGACGTGGTGTCACTGCCGCAGGACTCGACGCCGATCGACTTCGCGTACGCGATCCACACCGAGGTCGGCAACAAGACCATCGGCGCCCGGGTGAACGGCCGGCTGGTGCCGCTGGAGTCCCAACTCGCCAACGGCGACGTGGTGGAGGTGCTGACCTCCAAGTCCGAGACCGCCGGGCCGAGCCGGGACTGGTTGGCGTTCGTCCGCAGCCCTCGGGCCCGGAACAAGATTCGGCACTACTTCACCCGCGAGCGCCGCGAGGAGTCGATCGAGTCCGGCCGCGACGCGCTGGCCCGGCAGATGCGCAAGGCCGGGCTGCCGCTGCAACGACTGCTGACGCTGGAGCACCTGACAGCCGTCGCCGGCTTTTTCAAGCTGCCCGACGTCTCGAGCCTGTACGCGGCTGTCGGCGAGGGGATCGTCGGCCCGCAGGCGGTGGTCAGCCGGCTGATCAGCATCGAGGGCGGCGAGGACGCGGTCGCGGACGAGACCAGCGAGGACCGGGTCGTCAACAGGCGCCAGCGCCAGTCGGGGACGAGCCCGGACTCCGGCATTCACGTGCTCGGCACCGGCGACCTGTGGACCAAGCTCGCGAAGTGCTGCACGCCGGTGCCGGGCGACGAGATCCTCGGCTTCGTCACCCGCGGCTCGGGCGTCTCCGTGCACCGGACCGACTGCCCCAACGCCACCAACCTGCACACCGAGCCCGAGCGGGTGATCGGCGTCGAGTGGGCGCCGACGGCACAGAGCGCGTTCCTGGTCAACATCCAGGTCGAGGCGCTAGACCGCAACCGGCTGCTCTCCGACATCACCCGGGCGCTCTCCGACCAGCACGTCAACATCCTGTCCGCCGCCCTGACCACGACGAAGGACCGGATCTGCCGGGCCAAGTTCACCTTCGAGACCGCCGATCCCATGCACCTCGACCACGTGCTGCGCGGCGTCCGCGGCGTCCCCGGCGTGTTCGACGTCTACCGCATCAAGCAGTAGCGCTAATCTTTCGATCCCCCCGAACCGGGATTGCGCGACGCCCTGCTGAAGAGGAGAGAGTGAAAGGCGCCCGCGAGCGGAGCGAGCGTTTTGGGGGCGTCTTTCACGAACGACGAGGAAGCAGAGCGCCTCGAGAGCGCAATCCCTCGCGACGCGGAAGCGTCGCAGTTGAACACAGCTACTCGCCGGCGGCGGCGCGTTGGGCCTGGGTGAGCCATTCGCGGTAGGTGGCGGCTGAGGTGGCCGCTTCGCGGGCGGCCCGGTGGTCGCCGCGGGCCGCGGCCTTGGCGGCGCGCTGCTCCAGCGCCTCGATCTGCGCCTCGAGCTTGGCCGCGGTGTCCTCGGCCCGGGCCCGGGTCTCGGGGTTGTTGCGCCGCCAGCGGTCGTCCTCGGCCGACTTGATGGCCGACTCGATCGCGCGCAGCCGGCTCTCCAGCGGCCGTACGGACTCGCGCGGCACCCGGCCGACCGCGGCCCAGCGCTGCAGCAGGTCGCGGTAGGCCGCCTTGGCCGCGTCGACGTCGGTGACCGGCACCAGCCGCTCGCCCTCAGCCAGCAGCGCCTCCTTGGCCTCGAGATTGCCCCTCAGCTCGGAGTCCTGGTGGGCCAGCGCGGCCTGCTTGGCAGTGAAGAAGGTGTCCTGCGCCGCGCGGAACCGCTTCCACAGCGTCTCGTCCAGTCCGCGCGGCGCGGGGCCGGCCGCCTTCCAGCGGGCCATCAGGTCCCGGAGATGGCCGGTCGTCGGTCCCCAGTCGGTGGAGTCGGCCAGCGCCTCCGCCTCGGCGACCAGCTGTTCCTTGATCGCCCGGGCGCCCTCCCGCGCCTCGGCCTGCTGGGCGAACTGTGCCTTCCGCCGACGGGTGTAGGTGGTCCGGGCGGTGGAGAACCGGTGCCACAGCTCGTCGTCGGTCGCCCGGTCGAGCCGTGGCAGGGTCTTCCACTGCTCGAGCAGAACTCGGAACCTGTTCACGCCGCCGCGCCAGTCCGAGCCGGCCGCCAGCCGTTCGGCGTCGGCCACGAAGCGTTCCTTGGCCTCGCGGGCCTCCTGGGTGAGCCGCGCTCGCTCCTGCCGGCGCTCCGCGCGGCGATCGGCGATCACCGGCGCGAGCGCGTCCAACCGGGCCGCCAGCCCGTCCAGGTCCCCGACCGCGCGGGCACCCTGGATCGCCGTGCGGATGGTCTTGATGGAGCCGAGCGCGTCGTCCGGCGAGACGGTCTGGGAGGCCACTCTGGTCTCCAACAGCGAGACCTCCAGCTCGAGCGCCTCGAACCGGCGAGTGAAGAACGCCAATGCCTCGTCGGCCGGGACGCCGGGGATCTGACCCACGCTGCGCTCGCCCTCCGCCGTGCGTACGAAGACAGTGCCGTCGGGGGCCACTCGACCGAACGAAGCCGGTCCCGCGCCCTCACTCATGCCATCAATCCTGCCCGATAGTGTCGTGGAAGTGTTCATTGCCTCGTTCCCGGCCGGGCCCTTCCAGACCAACTGCTACCTGGCCGCCGACGCCCCCGGGAGCGAGTGCGTCGTGGTCGATCCGGGCCTGGACGCGATCGACGGCGTCGAGAAGTTGATCATGGAGTACCGGCTCAAGCCGGTGGCCGTGATGGTGACCCACGGGCACCTGGACCATATGTTCTCGGTCACGCCGCTGTGCCGCGGCTACGACTCGGTCTGCTGGGTGCACGGGGCCGACCGGGTCCTGCTGGCCGACCCGTACCGGGCCATGGGGCCGGAGACCAGGGCACTGCTGTCCCAGCTGGCCGGCAGCGGGAGTTTCAGCGAGCCGGACGAGGTCCGCGAGCTCGCCGACGGGGACAGCATCCAGGCCGCCGGCCTGGAGTTCGCGGCCATCCACGCGCCCGGCCACACGCCGGGCTCGGTGATGTTCGCCAGCGCCTACCAGCCCGATGCGGATGACTCACCCGCTGGCGTCGAGATCGACACCGTGTTGTTCTCGGGTGACGTCTTGTTCGCCGGCGCCATCGGGCGAACCGACTTGCCAGGTGGCAGCCGGCCGGACATGCTGAGGAGCCTGCGTACGAAGGTCCTGCCGCTGCCCGACACCGTGGCGGTGCTGCCGGGCCACGGGCCGCAGACGACGATGGCCCGGGAGCGGGTCGCCAACCCCTATCTGCAGGAGCGCAACCTCGTGGCGGACGATCGTGCCGCGCCGTCCTAGGCGGATCGGATGAGCCGCCCGAGGCCGCTGTCCGGCTTCCCGGAATTCGGCCCGGAAGCCCGCATCGTCGAGCTGGCGGTGCTGGACCGGTTGCGGGAGACGTTCGAGCTGCACGGCTTCGCCTCGATCGAGACACGGGCGGTCGAGCCGCTGGAGCGGCTGGCCAAGCAGGGTGAGATCGACAAGGAGATCTACACGATTCAGCGGCTGCACGCCGAGCCGGACGCGCAGCCCGAGCTCGGCCTGCACTTCGACCTCACCGTGCCGTTCGCCCGCTACGTGCTGGAGAACGCGCACCAGCTGTCGTTCCCGTTCCGCCGCTACCAGATCCAGAAGGTGTGGCGGGGCGAGCGGCCGCAGGAGGGCCGCTACCGCGAGTTCACCCAGGCCGACATCGACATCGTCGATGCGACAGCTCTGGCCCCGCACCACGACGTCGAGCTGCCGCTGGTCACGTTGAGCGCGCTGGAGCGGCTGCACGCCGATCTCGGGGTGCCGCCGGTGCTGATGCGGGTGAACAACCGGAAGCTGGCGCAGGGCTTCTATCTGGGGCTGGACATCGCCGACCCGGCCGAGGTGCTGCGCCAGGTCGACAAGATCGACAAGATCGGTCCGGACCAGGTTCGCGCGGCGCTGGTGGACGACGCCGGCCTGACCGTCGGGCAGGCGGACCAGTGCGTGGCGCTCGCCGGGGTCTCGACCTCGGACGAGTCCTTCGTCGACCAGGTGCGGGCGCTCGGCGTACGGCACGAGCAGCTGGACGAGGGGCTGGAGCTGCTGGCGGACGTGGTGCGCACGGCCAGGGAGCACGTGCCCGGCCGGCTGGTCGCGGACCTGAAGATCGCCCGCGGGCTGGACTACTACACCGGCACGGTGTACGAGACCGAGCTGGCCGGCTTCGAGTCCTGGGGCTCGATCGCCTCCGGCGGGCGGTACGACTCGCTGGCCAGCGACGGCCGTACCACCTATCCCGGAGTGGGGCTCTCCATCGGCGTGACCAGGTTGCTCGCGCCGCTGGTCGGCAAGGGGCTGCTGCGAGCCTCCCGGCCGGTGCCGACCGCGGTGCTGGTGGCCGTTGAGTCGGAGGAGAAACGGCCGGAGGCGATCGCGCTGGCCGAGCTGCTGCGCGGCCGCGGCATCTCGACCGAGGTGGCGCCGGCGGCCGACAAGTTCGGCAAGCAGATCCGCTACGCGGACCGGCGCGGGATCCCGTACGTGTGGTTCGGCACCGCCGCCGACGGTGAGGTGAAGGACATCAGGTCCGGACAGCAGGTGCCCGCCGACCCGGCCGCCTGGATGCCGCCGGCGGCGGATCTGCGGCCGGCCGTTCAGGCCGCCGAGGCGACCCCGGGCTGAGCCCATCCGATGGCTGAGCTGACGACGCAGGAGGTTCTGCGGCGACGGGTCGCGACCCAGCGGCTGGCCGGCAACCCGCTGCCGACGGCCACCGACGTCGTACGGCTGCTGGCCTGCGTCCAGTCCCAGGAGTGGGCGCACGCGTTCTGGTCGTTGGGCATGCGCGCCGCCGGCCTCGGCTACGCCGAGGTGCTGACGGAGTTCAACGCCGGCAGCATCCTGCGCACCCACCTCCTGCGACCGACCTGGCACCTGGTGGCGGCTGAGGACATCCGCTGGATCCTGGCGGCCACCTCGCCACGGGTGCAACAGACCAACACCACGATCTACCGCCGGGAGGGACTCGACCAGGCCACCCTAGACCGTGGCACGGAGTTGCTCATGGAGCTGCTGGGCGGTGGCAACCACCTGACCCGGACACAGCTGGCCGACCTGCTGGCGGCGACCGGGCTGGTGACGGACCGGTTCACGGTCGCGTACGTGATCATGAACGCCGAGCTGGAGGGGGTGGTCTGCAGCGGCCCGCTGCGAGGTGCGCAGCACACGTACGCGCTCCTGGACGAGCGTGCGCCGCGCTCCGCCGCCAGGGGTGGCGACGTCGGCGAGCTGGCCCGGCGGTTCTTCGCCGGGCACGGTCCGGCGAGCGCCGCCGACCTCGCCTGCTGGGCGTCGCTGACCCAGGTCCAGGCACGCGCTGCGGTGGAAGCGGTCGCCGATCGGCTGGAACAGGTGCAGGCGGACGGCACCGAGCTGTGGTTCGACCCCGAGACGGCCGCGGACGGGGCCACGGACGAGGCGCTGTTCGTGCCCCTCTTCGACGAGCTGACGCTGAGCTATCCCAAGATCAATTTCCCGGTCGCGGCCGGACATCCGCACCTGCCGGGCGAGGACCTGCGGGTCGGCTCCGTGCTGCTGAACCTGACCAACGTCGGGCTCTGGCGGCGCACCGTCCAGGGCCGGACGGTGATCATGGAACTTCTCTTGGCGCCGGATGTGCCGAACGGCGACCGGGAGCGGATCGAGGCGACGGCCGCCAGTCTGGCGCGGTTTCTCGGCAAGCGTCTGGAGCTCAGGTTCCGTACCTGATGCGACGCTCCGCGTCGCGCGGATCGCGCTGTACTGGATCGCGCGCTACCGCGCGGCGGATCGCGCTCTCAGCCCGCCTACTTCGTTGTGGCTCGCAGAGGACGAACGCCTCCGCTCGCTCCGCCTCTGCATGGCGGCGCGCGATCGGGGACCGGCTACTTGGTCGTCATTCACGAAATCCGCCCAACAAACGCTTCGCTCCGCTCACTGCGCGTTTCGCTCACCTCAGCACACCGGCGCGCGATCTGGGTAGAAAGAGCGCGGGCAGGAGGCACGCGGCGGCGCCGGTAGGGTGACCGCTGGACCGGGACGGGAGGTGATCGTGAGCAGGCGCGGCCACACCGTTCTCGCGTCCGCCGACAGCGAGGTCTTCGCCTCGTTGCGCAAGCGGCCGAGTTCCCGCGCCGAGCGTTACGCGATCGGCCGGCAGATCCGGCAACGGGTGCCGCGCAAAGAGCTGGGCCGGTGGCGACCGCCCGCCGGCCGGCCGGATCCGGTGGAGTTGATCAAGGAGTCGCACCAGGGCCGACTGGAGTGGCTGATCCCGGTCCGGGTGGCGCGGATGGTCGGTTCGCCGTACGGGTTCCTTCGTGGGACGGCGATCGTGATGGCGGAGGACGTCGCGGGCCTGCCGGCGACCGGGATCTCGCCGGTGGTCTGCGGCGACGCTCATCTCGGCAACTTCGGCTTCTACGCCTCGCCGGAGGGCGAGCTGGTCATCGACCTCAACGACTTCGACGAGGCCCATCCGGGCTGCTGGGAGTGGGACCTGCGGCGGCTGGTCGCGAGCATCTGGGTCGCCGGCCGGGAGAACGGCCGGACCGAGGACCAGTGCCAGGACTCGGTGCTGGCCTGCGTCGCCGCCTACCGGCGAGAGGTGCGCTTCCTGGCTGAGCAGCCGCTGCTGATGCGCAGCTACAACCGGCTGGATGTCGGCCGGCTGCACGAGACGGCAACCGAGGAGTCGCTGCGGGACGAGATCGAGCGGTCCGCCAAGCGGGCCCGTTCCCGGACCAGCGACCGGGCGCTGCCTCGGTTCACCGCCGAGCGGGCGGGCCGGCGGCGCATCGTCGAGGAGCCGCCGCTGATCACTCGGGTCGGCGACGCCGACGCGGAGGCGCTCGCGGAGGGCTTGGACGACTACCTGCACACGTTGGCCCCGCACTGGCGGCGGGTTATCGGCGGCTACACGCTGATCGACGTCGCGCACAAGGTGGTCGGGGTCGGCAGCGTCGGGCTCCGCGCGTATGTAGCGCTGCTGGAGGGCAGCAGCGCCGACGACGTGATCTTCCTCCAGCTCAAGCAGGCGCGCCGCTCGGTGCTGGCCAAGTACGTGCACGGCGACTCGGCCTGGCACGCGCATCAGGGGCAGCGGGTGGTCGAGTACCAGCAGGCGCTGCAGACGGTCAGCGACCCGCTGCTCGGCTGGACCACGGTGGCGGGGCTGCAGTACTACGTCCGGCAGTTCCGCAACATGAAGGGCACGATCCCGCTCGACGCGATCGACGCCGCGGCGCTCACCGACTACGCCGGCATCGTCGGCCACCTGCTGGCGAAGGGCCACGCCCGGACCAGCGGCGCGTCGATGATCGCGGGCTACTCCGGCGCCTCGGACAAGCTGGACCAGGCGATGGCGAGCTTCGCGCGGCGATACGCCGACCAGACCGAGGCGGACCACGCCCGGCTGGTGGAGGCCGTACGGGCCGGCGAGCTGCCGGTCGAGGAGGGAGCGCTGGAGCGTACGGGCTCGGCCTTCCGGCCGTAGCCGCTAGTCCCTGGCCCGGCCAGGACGCCAGAGCACGCCGATGCCGATCGCCGCCAGCGAGCCGAGAAAGAGCAGCACGATGCCGCCGACCGCGAGGCCGCGGGTGAGGGTCTTGTCGGCGTTGATCGAGCGTTCCTCGCGGTCCGAGGCGCCGTCCAGCGGCCGCTCGCCCCTGCCGAGGATGACCGGGGCGTTGCCGGAGGGAATGTTGCCGCTGCACAAGCCGGTGATCAGCCGGATGACGGAGTCGTTGCCGCTGCCCCGGACCCCGCTCTGGGCGAAGATCACCCACGTGGTGCCAACGTCGGGATCCAACCCGCAAGCCGCCGAGTCCTTCTCGGACGCCACCACCTGCTCCCGGTGGACGGTGCCCTTGTAGACCGCGTCGACCCGAAACCGGATGTCGGTCCGAGCGTCCGCGCCCCGGCCGACCGCATCCTTGCTGAGCACCGTGCCGCGGAAGGCCGCATCCGCCTCGTCCAGCGCCCGCTTGGTGCTGATGCCGACGCATGAGCAGGCGAACGCCCGCTCCGGCGTGAGGACCGCGGTCAGCACGCCGAGAGCGATGGCGATCGCCAGCGCCAGTGCCCGGACCGCCGACCTGATCACACCCGCCAGTCTTGGCGGCCTTCGTGCCCGAGGCAAGCGACAGACCTTGGGCGCGTCGCGCCGGTGAGAGCGAGCTAGCGGTAGGACGCCGCCTGGATCCGGTAGAGCTCGGAGTAGGGGCCGCCAGCGCGCATGAGCTCGTCGTGGCTGCCGACCTCCGCGAGCCGGGACCCGTCCAGGACGACGATCAGGTCCGCCATCCGCACGGTGCTGAACCGGTGCGACACCAGGATCGTGATGCCACCGCCGCCGCCGGTCCGGGCTGACTCTGGGGTACTGCGACGCTCCGCGTCGCGGGCTCGCGCAAATGGGCCGGCTCGTTCGTCGTCGGTCGCAGAGGACTGTGCCCGAAAGGCTCGCTCTGCTCGCGGGCGCCTCCGCTCCTCCTCCTCACCATGGCGGCGCGCGATCCGGGCGTAGCTCTCGAAGAGCTGGTGCTCGGTCTCCGCGTCCAGTGCCGCGGTCGGCTCGTCGAGCACCATGAGCAGCGGCTCGTCGCGCATGTAGCCGCGAGCCAGCGCCACCTTCTGCCACTGGCCGTAGCTCAACTCCTGGCCCTCTGGCCAGGTCGCGCCTAGCTGGCTGCCGAGGCCGTCCGGCAGTCGTTCGACCACGTCGTCGGCACCGGCCTTGCCGATCGCCGCGACGACGGCCGACTCGTCGTCGAGTCGCGGCAGGTCCCCGAGGCCGACGCTGTGCTGAGCGGTGAACTCGAACCGGAAGAAGTCCTGGAAGGCACCAGCCAGCCGGTCGCGCCAAGCCGGGGCGGCGATCCGCCCCAGCGGCCGGCCGTCGACGGTGATCGCCCCTGCGGTCGGTTCGTACATCTTCGACAGCAGCTTGACCAGGGTGGACTTGCCGGCGCCGTTCTCGCCGACGACGGCGATGACCGAGCCGGCGGGCAGGTGGAGGCTGAGGTCGTCCAGGGCCAGCCGCTCGGTGCCGGGATAGGAGAAGCTGACGTGCTCCAGCCGGATCCCGTCGGTCAGCCGGTCCGGCGGCGCGAGGTCCACCGCCGCCGTGAACGATGCGGCGTAGTCCTCCAGCCAGGCCAGCCGCTGGGCACCGTCCAGCCAGATGCCGCGGAGGAAGCCCAGCTCGCCGATCGTGGCGCTCACGTAGGAGGACAGGCGGACGCCGGCTGCGAGGATCAGCAGCGCCGAACCGACGGGTGCGTGCAGCGCGGCGGCGACGTAGACGACGGCAGCGACATAGGCAAGCCCGAAGATCGCCCAGGCGACCACGTGAGAGGCGGCGGTGGTCCAGCGGGTCCGTGCGATCGGCGCGTACCAGCGCGCCCAGGCCAGCTGCCGGCGGCGGACGAGGTCGGCGCCGATGCCGGCGACCCGAACCTCCTTGCCGGCCGCCGGGCTGGTCGTGGTCTGGAACAGGTGCGCGGCCAGGCGGGCGTATTGCGCGTTTTGCTCCTCGACCCGGCGCTCAACGGCCGGCCGCCAGGTGGAGCTGACCACGGTGGGGATCGCGAACACCAGGAGCAGGATGAGGAGCGGGGAGATCGAGGCCAGCAGGAGGGTGGTCACGCCAACCCGCACGATCCAGCTGAGCGTGTTCAGCAGCGACGCGTACATGTGGTCGAGCACGAACACCTGATTGCGCAGCACCGCCAACCGATCGAGGTAGTCCTGCCGCTCCTGGTGCTCCAGGCCGGTCACCCTCGCCTGGAGATTCGCGACGTGGCTCTCCAGAGCCACCGTCACCCGGTCGCGGAACCGACGGGTGAACCGGGTCTGCAGCACGTCCAGGAACCACGTCATGGTCGCCGAGGCGGCCATCAGGCCGACCACGACCAGCGCCGTCGAGCCCCGATGGGCCAGAGCCGCGTCGGCGAGCAGCTTCAGCCACAGGGCGAACAACGCGTCCGGCACCGCTCGCAGCACCGTCAGCACGAGGACCAACCAGACCAGCCGCGGCTGATGGCTGTAGCCGAGCCGGCACAGCCGCCACATGGAGGACAGGCCCGGCGGCAGCTCAGAGGACATCGAAGACCTGGCCCTCCTCGTCCATCGTCGCCTCGAACCGCCTCGCCTGCAGCTCGAACATGGCGCGGTAGCGGCCGCCGAGTGCCATCAGCTCGTCGTGGCTGCCCAGCTCGACCACCCGGCCGTGCTCAAGGACGCAGATCCGGTCGGCGTGCCGTACGGTCGAGAACCGGTGCGAGATCAAGATCGTGGTGACGTCGCGGGTGTCGGTCAGCACCCGGTCGAAGACCTCCGCCTCGCCACGCACGTCGAGCTGAGCGGTCGGCTCGTCGAGCAGCACCAGGCCGGCGCCGCGCCGTACGGCGCACAGTGCCCTGGCCAGGGCGACCCGCTGCCACTGGCCGCCGGACAGGTCGGTGCCGCCGGGATACCCCTTGGCCAGCGGTGTGTCCAGCGCCGCGAGGTGGTCGGCGCCGGCTGCGCTCAGCGCGGCCAATACGTCCTCGTCGCTGGCCAGGCCGGCCGGGTCGACGTTCTCACGCAGGCTGAGCTCGAAGCGTACGAAGTCCTGGAACACCGCCGCCAGTCGACCCCGCCACTGGTCGACGTAGATCGAGCGGAGGTCGACACCGTCCGCCTCGATGGCGCCCTCGTCGGGGTCGTAGAGCCGGCAGAGCAGCTTCGCTAGCGTCGTCTTGCCGGCGCCGTTCTGGCCCACGATTGCCAGCGAGGTGCTGGACGACACGGTCAGGTCCAGCCCGTCGAAGATCGGCCGGTTCGTGCCGGGATAGCGGAAGGAGAGGCCGCGAATGGCCAGACCAATGCCGATGCCCGGAGACGACTCTCGGGTGCTGCGCCGAACGGACGAGCTTCCGGGAAGCAACTTCTCTGCGGCCCGGCGTGCGCCGATCCCGCCCGGAGCGGCCGCGGCGCCGCGGGGCAGCGCGCCGAGCGGCGCCATGGCGGGTCCCAACCGCTCAACGGCGACAACCGGCGCCGCCGCGCCGTCCAGCGCCCAGTTGAGTCCGCCGAAGGCGATCTGGCTCACGCCGAGCGCGACCATTGCGTAGACGACCAGCCGGTCGAGCGGCAGGCTGCCGTCGGCGGCGCGCAGGCCCAGGGCACCGAAAACCGCGGCGTTGCCACCGAGGACGATCAGCAGGCACCAGGCGACGGGCCTCTCCCGCAGCCGGGTCGCCCGATACTGCAGCTCGAACAGCTCCCGGCGCCGCTCGACGAAGCGGTCCACCGCCCACTCGGCAAGGCCGAACAGCCGAAGCTCCTTGGCCGGCGGTGGGTCAACGGCTAGCCGGTAGGCGTAGTCGGCGTGCCGCTGCGCCGCGCGAACCTCCGGTGTGTTGCGGTCGCGCCAGACGCCGCTCTCCCGGAGCAGCCAGTGGGTGGATCCCCAGGCCAGGACGAGCACGAGCGGAGCCCACCAGCGAAAGCCGGCCAGCACGACCGCTGCGGCCATCCCGCTGACCAGGCCGACCAGGCCATCGCCAACGAAGCCGACGTTCAGCGACATCGGCGGGCCGGTCTGCCCCCGGTCGAACTCGCGGGCGACCGTCAGGTCCTCGCCGAACGACGGGTCCTCGAGATGTCCGATGCCGGGCGGCCCGAGGGTGGCGACCATCAGCGCCTCGTTGAGCCAGGACGAGACCTTGTCGCCGAGGTTCAGGCTCACCGCCGTCCGGATCGGTGGGATCACCTGCATCGCGAGGAAGAGCGAGCCGACCAGCGCCAGCGGAGCGGTCAACGAGCCTCCCGCCTGGACCGTGCCCACGGTGAAGCCCATGGCGACCGCGAAGACCGCCGGCAAAGCGCCGCCGAGCAGCAGCAGCGCCCACCAGATTGCGGCCAGGATCGGATCTGCCCGCGGCAGGACGGCGAGGAATCTCCACTCCTGCCGGTCCCGCAGCCTCCGCCACACGTCTCCGACTCTGCCACCGGCCGCCGACACGGACCCGTGGGACGCCGCTTCGACATGGGCAGGAACGAACGTGCACGCCGCGATTTGTCGCCCTGGGCCGGTTGCAACCGGCGTAGAGCAACAGCAACGAACGTGCACGTCCGTTCCCGACCAGGGCGGCTCCGCGATGCCCGAGAAACTCGAAGGCCGGGGACCGGGTGGTGCCCGTAGGATCGACGGGATCGCCTTGATCAACAGAGATCGCCTGGATCCAAGGAGTAGGGAGCAGTTTCGTGATCCGCACTCACGGCGCCGGCACACTGCGCGCCGAGCATGCCGGAACGACGGTCACGGTGGCGGGCTGGGTGGCCCATCGCCGTGATCATGGCGGCGTGGCCTTCGTCGACGTCCGCGACGCCAGTGGCGTGGTCCAGGTGGTGATCCGGGACGAGATGCTCGAGGCGTCGGGCGCCCACGACCTGCGCAACGAGTACTGCGTCCGGGTCGCCGGTGAGGTCTCGCTCCGGCCGGAGGGCAACGCGAACCCCGACCTGCCGACGGGTGAGATCGAGGTGGTTGCGGCCGAGCTGGAGGTGCTGAGCCCAGCGGCTCCGCTGCCGTTCCAAATCGACGAACGGGTGGGCGTGGGCGAGGAGGTACGGCTGAAGTACCGCTACCTCGACCTGCGCCGTCCCGGTCCGGCCGCGGCCATCCGGCTGCGCAGCGAGGTCAACCGCGTCGCGCGGACGGTGCTCGCGGGGCGCGGTTTCGTCGAGATCGAGACCCCGACCATGACCCGCTCCACGCCCGAGGGCGCCCGGGACTTCCTCGTCCCGGCGCGGCTGCAGCCCGGCTCCTGGTACGCGCTGCCGCAAAGTCCGCAGCTGTTCAAGCAGCTGCTGATGGTGGCCGGGATGGAGCGCTACTACCAGATCGCCCGCTGCTATCGCGACGAGGACTTCCGCGCCGACCGGCAACCGGAGTTCACTCAGCTCGACATCGAGATGAGCTTCGTTGACCAGGACGACGTTCTCGAGCTCAGCGAGGTGTTGATTCCCGCCATCTGGCGGCTGATCGGGGTCGATGTGCAGACGCCGATCCTGCGACTGACCTACGCGGAGTCCATGGACCGGTACGGCACCGACAAGCCGGATCGGCGCTTCGGCCTGGAGCTGGTCGAGCTGACCGACTACTTCGCCGAGACGCCGTTCCGCGTCTTCCAGGCCGACTACGTGGGCGCCGTCCGGATGCCGGGCGGCGCCGGGCAGCCGCGCCGGCAGATGGACGTCTGGCAGGACTTCGCCCGACAGCGCGGCCACCGCGGGCTGGCGTACGTGCTCCTCGGCGACGACGGCGATTTCGGCGGCCCGGTGGCCAAGAACATCTCCGACGCCGAGCGAGCCGGCCTCGCGGCCGCGGTCGGCGCCGAGCCGGGCGACTGCATCTTCTTCGCCGCGGGACCGCGGTCCCAGGCCCAGGCCCTGCTCGGCGCGACCAGGCTGGAGATCGGCCGCCGGCTCGGCCTGATCGACGAGTCGGCCTGGGAGTTCTGCTGGGTGGTGGATGCGCCGCTGTTCGAGCCGTCCGACAAGGCCGTCGCCTCGGGTGACGTCGCCGTCGGCGCAGGCGCGTGGACGGCTGTCCACCACGCCTTCACCTCGCCGAAGCCGGAGTCGATGGCCACCTTCGACACCGATCCGGGGTCGGCGGTGGCGTACGCGTACGACATCGTCTGCAACGGCAACGAGATCGGCGGCGGCTCGATCCGTATCCATCGCCGCGACATCCAGGAGCGAGTTTTCGCCGTCATGGGCCTGGACCGGGCGCAGGCGCAGGCGAGGTTCGGCTTCCTGCTCGACGCGTTCGCGTACGGCGCCCCCCCGCACGGCGGCATCGCCTTCGGCTGGGACCGGATCTGCGCGCTGCTCAGCCACACCGAGTCCATCCGGGACGTGATCGCGTTCCCGAAGTCCGGCGGAGGGCTCGACCCGCTCACCGGCGCGCCCGCACCGATCAGCCCTCAGCAGCGCAAGGAAGCCGGCGTCGACGCGGTGCTGGAACCAGCGCGCGGGTGACGATTCATCCACGCTCCGCTGGAAGGCCTTGGGCGACCCGACACTAGGATCGCGTGACGATGAGTGAGGACCTGTTCGGCCGGGTCGCCGGGGAGTCGGAGACCGCGCCTCCGGGCAGCCTGGCGGCGCCAGCGGACGACCACAGCCACGATCTGCCGCTCGCGGTCAGGATGCGACCTCGCACGATTGAGGAGATTGTCGGGCAGCAGCACCTGCTGGCGCCAGGATCACCGCTCCGCCGGCTGGTCGCCGGGGAGTCGACGTCGGTCTTCCTCTGGGGACCGCCCGGCACCGGCAAGACCACGATCGCGTACGTGGTGTCCCAGGCCACCAGCCGCCGGTTCGTCGAGCTGAGCGCTGTCTCCGCCGGCGTACGAGAGGTGCGGGCGGTGCTCGACCAGGCGCGGCTCGACCTGCGGACCGGTAAGCAGACGGTGCTCTTCATCGACGAGGTGCATCGCTTCTCCAAGACCCAGCAGGACGTGCTGCTGCCTGCCGTCGAGAACCGGGTGGTCACCCTGATCGCCGCGACCACCGAGAACCCCAGCTACTCGGTGATCTCGCCGTTGCTGTCACGCTCGCTGCTGCTCACGCTGCGGCCGTTGACTGACGCCGACCTGTCCGGGCTTATCGACCGCGCGCTGACCGACGAGCGAGGTCTGCGCACCTCGACCGGCGGCCGTGTCGGCTTCGGGGGGGAAGACCCACCCGCACCCCGCCGTGGCTATTACGAGCTCGAGGCCGACGCCCGCGCCATGATCCTGCGGCTGGCCGGCGGCGACGCCCGCCGGGCGTTGACCTACCTCGAGGAGGCTGCCGCCGGGGCCGAGACTCGCGCAAAGCAGCCCGGCGGCAATGCGGACGCGGCACAGACCCCGAGCGACCCGGCCTCGGCCCAAGGATCGGCCCCGCGAGCCATCACCGCGGACGACGTCGAGCACGCGGTGGACAAGGCTGCGATCCGCTACGACCGCGAGGGCGACCAGCACTACGACGTCATCAGCGCGTTCATCAAGTCGATCCGCGGCTCGGACGTCCAGGCCGGCCTGCACTACCTGGCCCGGATGATCGCCGCCGGTGAGGACCCACGGTTCATCGCCCGCCGGCTCGTGATCCTGGCCTCCGAGGACATCGGCCTGGCCGATCCGACAGCCCTGCCGACCGCCGTCGCGGCGGCCGAGGCCGTCGCCTTCATCGGCATGCCGGAGGGCCGGATCAACCTCGCTCAGGCTGTCATCGCGCTGGCCCTCGCACCGAAGTCCAACGCGGTGATCCGCGCCGTGGACGCGGCGCTGGCCGACGTCAACGCAGGCCGGATCGGTCTGGTGCCGCGGCACCTGCGGGACGGGTCGTCCTCGACCGCCCGCCGACTCGGACACGGGAAGGGCTACGTCTATGCGCACGACGAGCCGAGTGGGGTGGCGGCCCAGCAGTACCTGCCCGACGAGCTGGCCGGCGCCCGCTACTACCAGCCGATCGGTCACGGTGCCGAGGCCGAGCTCGCAGACCGGCTCGCCCGGATCGAGGCTCTGCTCACTCCGGGCGGCCCCGCACTCGGCGCGGCGCCGGACGATAACGGTCGGCCCGACCAGACCTGACGGAGTATCGGCCGACCGACGGCTGGCGCGGCGGCAAGGAGCTGCGCGGTAAGGTCATCCGGGGCCGGCCCACGCGCCGGTCAACTGCCGATCCAGCCAGAGGAATGTGACATGACAGTAGGGGAGGTCGCCGGCCTCATCGCCGCCATCGCCTTCGTCGTCCTGGTGGCCTTGACGGCCGTCCCGCTGCTGAAGCTCGGCCGGGTGCTGGAGGAGCTCCGGTTGGCGGTCCGCGACATCGGACACGAGTCGGTGCCGATCCTGACCGAGCTGCGCGGCACCGTACGCGCCACCACCGATGAGCTGGAGAAGCTCGGCCTGGTCACCGAGGACGTGGCCAAGGTCAGCAGCAACGCGACTGTCGTCAGCGAGAACGCGGCTCAGATGACCACCCTGTTCCGGGCCACCCTGGGCGGACCGCTGGTCAAGACCGCGGCCTTCAGCTACGGCGTCCGGAAGGCACTGAGAGGCTCCTCGGCCGGCCGGACCCGACGGGGCACCTGATGGTCAAGCGAGTCTTCTGGTTCGCCGTCGGCGCCGGCGTGGCGATCTTCGTCTACGTGAAGGTGCGCGACTACCTGAGGCAGGCGACGCCGCAGGCCATCGGGCAGCGGGTCGCGGACTCCGCGACCGACGTGCGCGGCCGCGCGCAGGACTTCGTCGGCCGGGTCAGAGCCGGGATGGCAGAACGGGAAGCAGAGCTCAACGCAGCCCTGGGCGAGCACTCCGCCCGAGCCGACGAGCTCGGCCTCGCCGAATGACGTTCGCCTCCCACTCCAACCGCTGAAGGAAACACTTCCCATGAGAACCGCCGAGATCCGGCGCCGCTTCCTCGACTTCTTCGCCGCCCGCGGCCACGAAGTCGTACTGTCCGCGCCGCTGCTCTACAACGACCCGACCCTGCTGTTCGTCAACGCCGGCATGGTGCAGTTCAAGTCCTACTTCACCGGTGCCGAGACGCCGCCCTACCAGCGCGCCACCAGCGTGCAGAAGTGCGTGCGCACCCTCGACATCGACGAGGTGGGCAAGACCACCAGGCACAACACGTTCTTCCAGATGTGCGGCAACTTCAGCTTCGGCGACTACTTCAAGGCCGACGCCATCCGCTACGCGTGGGAGCTGGTCACCGGCTCCCAGGACGACGGCTGCCTGGGCTTCGACCCCGACACGATCTGGGTCACAGTGCTGCACTCCGACGACGAGGCGGCCGGGCTGTGGCGCAGCATCGCCGGGCTGCCCGAGGAGCGGATCCAGCGCCGGGGACTGCTGGACAACTACTGGCACATGGGCATTCCCGGGCCCGGCGGCCCGTGCAGCGAGATCTACGTCGACCGCGGACCCGCGTACGGGCCGGAGGGCGGCCCGGTCGTCGACGAGGACAGGTTCCTGGAGATCTGGAACCTGGTCTTCATGCAGGAGGAGCTGTCGACGGTCCGCAAGAAGGACGACTTCGACATCGTCGGCCCGCTGCCGAAGAAGAACATCGACACCGGCATGGGCCTGGAGCGCGCGGCGTACCTGCTGCAGGGCGTGGACAACCTGTACGAGATCGACCAGGTCTTCCCGGTCATCGGCGTGGCGTCGGAGCTGTCCGGCAAGCCGTACGGGCGCGACCACACCGACGACGTACGGCTGCGGGTCGTGGCCGACCACGTCCGCTCCAGCCTGATGCTGATCACCGACGGGGTGACCCCGGGCAACGAGGCCCGCGGCTACGTGCTGCGCCGGCTGCTGCGCCGGGTCGTCCGGGCGATGCGGCTGCTCGGCGTTGCCGAGCCGGTGCTGCCCGAGCTGATGCCGGTGAGCCGGGACCTGATGCGCGAGTCCTACCCCGAGGTGGAGCAGGACTGGCCGCGCATCTCCCGGATCGCGTACGCCGAGGGGGAGGCCTTC
>Ga0081539_10000441_pt1 | contig 88174 bp, 70 predicted proteins | sample TabmetS4T2R2_FD_71023 | JGI IMG/M metagenome (GOLD analysis project Ga0081539, IMG submission 71023) | Tabebuia heterophylla rhizosphere microbial communities from the University of Puerto Rico - S4T2R2 | ecosystem: Host-associated > Plants > Roots > Rhizosphere ...
GGTGACGCGCTGCGTGACCTGCACGCCCGGCTGCTCGACGACGAGGCGCACGAACCCGACCGGCTCGTCGTGCGGCCGCCGCCGGCCGCTGGGCCGTTCGTCGGCCGGCAGGCCGAGCTGCGCCGGCTGCGCACGCTGGTCGACGTCGTGTGCGAGGGCCGGGGCGGCGCCATCTGGGTGGAGGGCGACTTCGGCATCGGCAAGTCCGCGCTGCTGGCGCACGCGCTCGCGCACGTGCCCGACCGGGACTGCCAGCTGGGCTGGGCGGTCGCGGACGAGCGGTCGGCCGAGGTCCCGCTGGGGGTGCTGCGGGACTGCCTGCGCACGCGGTCGGAGTCGGCGGACGAGCTGCTCGAGCTGGTGACCGAGCGGTGCCGGCACGCGCCGCTCGTGCTGGTCGTCGACGGCATGCAGTGGGCGGACGAGGCCAGCGCGCAGCTGTGGCACCGGCTGGTGGCCGCGGCCCGGCAGCTGCCGCTGCTGCTCGTCGCCACCGCCCGGCCGGTCCCCCGCGGCCCGGCACTCGCCCGGCTGCGCCACGAGCTGCACACCCGCGACGCCGTCCTCGCGCTCGGCCCGCTGTCCGCCGACGAGGCGCTGGAGCTGCGCAACCGGCTGGGCGGCACGCCGGCCCGCGAGCTGGTGCTCGGCATGGCCGGCAACCCGCGCTACATCACCGAGCTGGCGACCACCGCGAACCCCGCGTCGCTGATCGACACCGCGCGGGGGCAGCTGGACGTGCTGTCCGCCGACGCCCGCGAGACGCTGCGGGCGGCCGCGCTGCTGGGTGCGGAGTTCACGGTGACCGCCGTGGCCGCGGTCGCGGGCCAGCGGCCGTCGGACCTGCTGGGAGTGCTGGAGGAGGCGACGGCCGCCAACGTCGTCGTCGACGCCGGCGACCACCTCGCGTTCCGGCACCCGCTGCTGCGGGAGGCCTGCTACACCGAGCTCCGGAACCGGGGGCCGCGGCACCGGGCGGCGGCCGAGGCGCTGGCCGGCGCCGGCGCGCCGGTCGTCGAGGTCGCCGGCCAGCTCGCCGCGGCCGGCCTGGACGACTGGGGGCTGGCGTGGCTCGCCGACCACCACACCGCGCTCGCGAACCGCGCGCCGCTGGTCGCCGCCGAGCTGCTGGACCGGGCGGTCTCCCTGTGCCTGCCGGACGATCCGCGCCGCGAGGTCCTGGCCGCCGCGCGGGTGCGGGTGCTGTACCGCCTGGACCGGCAGCCGGAACGGGAGGCGGCCGAGGCGCTGGCGATGGCGACCGACCCGCACCGGGCGGCGGAGATGCGCCAGCTGCTGGCCACCCTGCGGTTCCGGCGCGGGGACGTCGAGGCCGCGATCAGGACCGTCACGGTGGACGGGGACGACGTGCCGGAGGTCTGGCGGCAGCGGCACCGGCACCTGATCGCCGGGTTCCGGCGCGGCGGCCTCGAGGACCTGGACGCCGCCGAGGCGGCCGGTCACGCGGCCCTCGAGGAGGCGACCGGCGACGCGTACCTCACCGCGCACGCCCGGCAGACGCTGTGGCTCGTGGCGACGGTCCGCCGCGATCACGAAGCGGCGCTCGCACATGTCGGCGCCGCTCTCGAGTCGGTGCGGCCGGGCACCGACCTGGAGCTGGACCTGCTGGACAACAGACTGTTCACGTGTCACAACCTGGACCGCCTCGACGAGGCCGCCGCGACGCTGCGGGCGGCGGAGGGCCGGCCGTTCCAGCTCTCCCGGGCCGTCCACCACTACTGGGTGGGACAGTGGAACGAGGCACTCGTCGAGCTGGACGCCGTGGCGGAGCCGGGTTTCGTCCTGCGCGACCCGGTGGCGTCGGCGTTGCTGCAGCACGGGGTGGCGGCGCTGATCGCCGGGCGGCGGGGTGACGGCATCCAGGCGGCGGCGCACCTCGACGCGGTCGCGCGGTACGGGTCCAATCCGGAGGAACGCGAGAACGTGGACTTCCTCCTGGTGGCCCAGGCGTTGGCGGCGGAGCAGTGCGGCGAGCCGGAGCTGTCCATCGTGGACCCGCTGCTCGACGTCTCCTTCGCGCCGATGATGCTGCGGCACCAGTGGCTGCCCGGGATCGTCCGGCTGGCGCTCGCCGCCGGTGACGCCGGCCGGGTCTCGCGGGCGATGCGGGTGTCCGCGGCGGAGGCGTCGCGGGAACGGGTGACCGCGCGGGCGACGGTCGCGTCCTGGTGGTGCCGCGGGCTGGTCGAGGACGATCCCGCGCCGGTGCTGGCGGCGGCCTCGCACTACCGGGATGTCGGCCGGGTCGTCGAGCTGGGCTCGGCGCTGGAGGACGCGGCCGTGCTGCTGGCGCGGTCGGGAGACCTGGACGCCGCGCGGAAGGCGTTCGACGAGTGCGCCGCCGTCTACTCAGGCCTGTCGGCCCGCTGGGACCTCGACCGCGCCGACGCCCGGCTCTCGGAGTTCGGGATCACGGTCGCGCGGTTGCTGTACTAGTCCGCCTCCCCGGATTCAAAAGTGTTGGTCCCGACCCAGCGACGCCGGCGGACCGCAGGCGGTCGGTGGCGCAGTGCCGTCACGTTCCCCTGAGGTAACTGCTGATCAGACCAAGACTTGCACACAAAGATCCAAAGGACACGCTCTAGGCGGACAGTGCGCCGGCGCGGATCGCGTAGGCGACCGCGTGCGCCCGGTTGGCGAGGCCGAGCCGGGTCATGGCGCCGTGCAGCACGCTCTTCACGGTGCCCTCGGAGTAGGACAGCTTCGAGGCGATCTCGTCGGTGCGGAAGCCCTCGGCGATCAGGCCGAGCACGTCCAGCTCGCGGTCGTCCAGACCGGACAGCGTGAGCCCGTTGGGCGCCAGCAGGTCGCGGCGCAGGTCGACCAGCTGGCGCAGCAGCGCGGCCTGCAGCCGCGGCGGCAGGAGCGAACGTCCCTGTGTGGCCCCGATGATGGCGGACACGAGCCGTCCGGGCGTGACCGTGGCGAACGGCAGCACGCTCATCACCCCGCAGCGCGCCGCGGTCATCATGTCCCGCTCGGCGAGCCGGTTGGTGACGACCACGCAGCGGGCCCCCGCCCGCAACCGGTCCAGCTCCTCCAGATGCGCGCCGGTGACCACGCTCTCGACCAGCACGACGATGTCGGCACGCTCCCCGTCGATCACCAGCTCGACCTCCCGCGCAGGCCGCAGGAGCGCACGTACGCCGGCCCGGTTGACGGGGTCGGACGCATGTATCAGCACTCGCATTGCCACAGCCTGCCGAACCAATCTTCATGACGGCTTCACGCGACCTCTACGCCGTTCGGCCCTCACCGCGAGCGGCGCCTCTCCCCCGGCCGGCCTACTGCCCTGAAAGGCGCGTTCAGGACGCTGGCCGTGCCCTGAAAGGCGCGTTCAGGACGCTGGCCATGCCCTGAAAGGCGCGTTCAGGGCGTTGAGCGTCTCGAACGCGCCTTTCAGGACAGCGCCGATGTCTCGAACGCGCCTTTCAGGGCACGGGGTGGCGGCGGGGAGCGCGGGGTCAGTGAGGGGCGGGTGCACTCGCGGCGGTCAGGCGAAGACCGTGGCGCCTGGAACCGCTTCCAGGAGCTGGCGGGTGTACTCGTCGGTAGGGGCGGTGAGCACCTGCTCGACCGGGCCCTGTTCGACGACCCGGCCGTCGCGCATGACCAGGACGTCGTGGGCCAGGGAGCGGACCACCGCCAGGTCGTGCGAGATGAACAGGTAGCTCAGGCCCAGCTCGGCCTGCAAACTCGACAGCAGGTCGAGGATCTGGTCCTGCACCAGCACGTCCAGCGCCGACACCGGCTCGTCGCACACCACCAGCCGCGGACCGAGTGCCAGGGCCCGGGCGATGGCCACCCGCTGCCGCTGGCCGCCGGACAGCTCGTTCGGGTACCGGTGGGCCATCGCCGCCGGCAGGGCGACCTGGTCCAGCAGTTCGGCCACCCGGGACCGGCGGGTGGCCCGGTCGCCGACGCCGAAGGTCCGCAGTGGCTCCGCGACGATCCGGTCGACCGTCCACATCGGATTCAGGGACGCGTACGGGTTCTGGAACACCGGTTGCATGGCCCGCCGCGCCGCACGCAGGGAAGACCCGCGCAGGCCCACGATCTCCTCGCCGTCCAGCAGGATCCGCCCCGACGTCGCCGGGACCAGGCCCAGCACCATGTGCGCGGTGGTCGTCTTGCCCGACCCGGACTCGCCCACGATGGCCGTGGTCCGGCCGCGGCCCACCGTGAACGACACGTCGTCCACCGCACGCAGCACGCCGCCGCGGCCCCGCACGCGGTACTCCTTCGACACGTGCGAGACCTCGAGCACCGGCGAAACCTCCGCCGCGGTCACGCGTTTCGGCGCGGACAGCGACGGGACGGCGGCCACCAGCCGCTTCGTGTACTCCTCCCGCGGCTCGGTGAGCACCTGCCGGGCCGGGCCGGTCTCCACGACCTCGCCCTCCGACATCACGACCACGCGGCTCGTCCGGTCCACCGCCAGCCCGAGGTCGTGCGTCACCAGCAGCAGCGCGGTCCCCAGCTCGTCGGTCAGCTTCTCCAGGTGGTCCAGGATCTGCCGCTGCACGGTGACGTCCAGCGCGGACGTCGGCTCGTCGGCGATCAGCAGGTCCGGCCGGCACGCCAGCGCGATCGCGATCAGCACCCGCTGCCGCATCCCGCCCGAGAACTCGTGCGGGTACTGGCGCGCACGCCGCGCCGGCTCGGGGATCCCGGCCTGGCCCAGCAGGTCCACCGCCTGCCGCCACGCCTGCCGCCGCCCACACATGCCGTGCGCCACCAGGGTTTCCGCCACCTGGCGGCCCACCCGCGACACCGGGTTGAGGTTCGACATGGGATCCTGCGGCACCAGGCCGATCTCCCGGCCCCGCAGGCGGCGCATCCGGCGCTCGCCGGCGTGCGTGATGTCCTCGCCACGCCAACGGATCGCGCCGTCGGTCACCCGGCCGGCACCCGGCAGCAGGCCGATGATCGCGTGCGCCGTGGTCGACTTGCCCGAGCCGGACTGGCCGACCACCGCCACCCGCTCGCCCGGCGCGAGCGTCAGCGAGACACCGCGGACCGCCGGACTGTCCACGAAGGACACCGCGAGGTCGGTGACTTCCAGCAGCGGCGCGGTCATCGGGCGCTCCTCGGGTCGAGTGCGTCGCGCAGCGCGTCGCCGAACAGGTTGAAGCCGAGGCAGATCAGGGCGATCGCGATGCCGGGGAAGATGCCGGGCCACGGCGTGCGGAACAGGTACTGCTGCGCGTCGGACAGCATGATGCCCAGGCTCGGGTCCGGCGGTTGGATGCCGAGGCCCAGGAAGGACAGGATGGCCTCGCCGAGCACGGCCGTCGGCATGATCACGGTGGCCTGCACGATGATCGCCGACAGCGCGTTCGGCAGGATGTGCTGGCCGAGGATGCGCGACGACCCGGCGTGCATGGTGTGCGCGGCGAGCACGAAGTCGCTTTCCTTGAGCCGCAACGTCTCCGCGCGCACGACCCGGATCATGGTCGGTATCTGGGCGATGCCCAGCGCGATGGCCGCGTTGGCGAGCCCACCGCCGTTGACGGCCGCGAGCCCGACCGCCAGCACGAGCGCGGGGAACGCCAGCATCAGGTCGGCGAGCCGGGACACGATCGCGTCCACCCACCGCCAGTACCCGGCCAGCAGGCCGAGCGGCACGCCGGCCACGACCGCGACGAGCACCGACAGCAGCCCGACCTCCAGCGACGCCCGGATCCCGTACAGGACACGGGAAAGCACGTCGCGGCCGAGGTCGTCGGTGCCGAGTGCGAAGCCGACGGTCGCGGGTTGCTGGAACGGCGTCGAGAAGTGCACCTCGGTCGGTGGGTACGGCGCCAGCAGCGGCGCGAACACCCCCGCGACGACCACCGCCAGCAGCAGCACCCCACCGACGACACCCATGGGGTCGCGGCGGATCCGCCGCAGCGTGCGGCCGCGGACCAGCGGCGCGGCGGCGGTGGTTACCTCGGCGACAGTCACTGGGCCCTCCCGGACACGCGCACGCGTGGATCGATGACCGTGTAGAGCAGGTCGACCAGCAGGTTGATCACGATGTAGGCCAGGGTGATCACCAGCACGACGGCCTGGATCACCGGGTAGTCGCGGGTGAACACCGAGTCGAGGGTGAGCTTTCCGATACCCGGCAGGCCGAAGATGCGTTCGGTGACCACCGCGCCGGCGATCAGCCCGCCGAGTTGCAGGCCGACGATCGTGGTCACCACGATGAGGCTGTTGCGCAGCCCGTACCGGAACACCACGGCGGCGCGGGACAGGCCCTTCGCCCGTGCGGTGCGGACGAAGTCGGCGGTGAGCGTCTCCACCATCGACGCGCGGGTCTGCCGCTGCACCACCGCGGCGTGGGTCATGCCGAGGATCACCGCCGGCAGCGTCAGGTAGTACAGGCCGCGCAACGGTTCGGAGAACGGCGACACGTACCCGGACGCGGGAAACCAGCCCAGCTGCACGGCGAGGTAGAGCACCGCGAGGATGCCGAGCCAGAACGTCGGCACCGACAGGGCGAACAGCGAGAACCCGTTCGCCACCCACTCCGGCCAGCGCCCGCGGAACACCGCCGCGATGACGCCGAACGCCATGCCGGCCAACACCGCCACGAGCATCGCGTACAGGGCGAGCTGGACGGTCACCGGCAGCGTCGCGCCGATCATGTCGCGCACCGGCGTACCGGTGCGGACCGACTCGCCGAAGTCGCCGCGGATCGCGTTGCCGAGGAACTTGAGGTACTGCACGGGAATCGACTCGTCGAGACCGAGCTTGGCCCGCACCGCGGCGACGGCCGCCGGGTCGGCCTCCTCACCGGCCATGGCGGTCGCGGGGTCACCGGGCAGGGCCCGCACACCGATGAACACGACGATCGACGCCAGTGCGAGCGTGAGCGCGGACTGCCACAGGCGGTGGAAGGTGTAGCGGAGCATCAGTCCTCCCCGGTCACGAAAGCGGCCCTGCCGAGCCGGACGACGCCGTCGGTGTACACCTCGACGCCGGTGACCCGGGTGGCATGCACGGTCAGGTTGCGGAGCCGGTAGGTGTAGACGACCGGGTTCTCCTTCTGCAGCAGCTGGACGGCCTGGCCGTAGAGCACCGCTCGCTGTGTCACGTCGGTGGTCTGCGACGCCCGCGCCAGCAGGTCGTCCAGTGTGGACGAGGAGAATCCGCTGTAGTTGGCGGCCTTGCCGGTGGCGAGGAAGCGTGTCGTGTTGCCGTCCGGGTCGATGCGGCCCGACCAGCCCAGCTGCAGCGCCTCGAACGTGCCGTTCTTCTGCACGTCCAGCAGTGTCGAGTACTCGACCGGGATGATCTCCAGGTCGAAGCCGCCCTCGGCGACGCTCGCCTGGATCGCCTGCGCGAACCGCAGCTGGTCCTGCGAGTTCGCCACCTGCATGTCGATGTGGTACGGAATGGACACTCCCGCCTCGGCCAGCAGCCGCCGTGACTCCTTCGGATCGAACCGGGGGCAGCCGTTGCTGGCGTCGGACGCGTACTCCGTCTGCGGTGCGATCGGTGAGCAGGCCGGCTCGAACCAGTTGTTGAACACGGTGTCCACGAGCGTCTGCCGGTCGATGGCGTGGGAGAACGCCAGCCGGACGCGGGGGTCCCTGGCGAGCGGGGTGTCGAGCTGCCTGGTCGGTTTCCCCACCCCGTCGACGTTTCCGACGTTGATCGTGATGCCCTGGTAGCCCAGCGACGGCGACTGCAGCACCCGCAGGTCCGGGTCCTTGGCCAGCGCGTCGACGTCCTGCGGGGAGATCGTGTCGGCGACCTGGACGTCGCCGGAGCGCAGGTTGGCGGCGCGGATGTTGGCGTCGGACATGATCCGGTAGGTGATGGTGTCGAGGTGCACGTCCTCGGCGTCGTAGTACTCCGGGTCGCGGGCGACCTTGATCAGGGTCTGCGGGATGCGTTCGACGAACGTGAACGGGCCCACGCAGACCGGGTGGTCACCGAAGTTGTCGCCCTCCTCGCTCAGCGCCCTGGGGGAAAGAATCATGCCGGCGCGGTCGGCGAGCGCGGCCGTGATCGGCGCGAACGGTTTCCCGTAGCGGATCACGACGTGGCTCGCGTCCGGCGCGGTGATGGCGGTGATCGGCCCCAGCTCGCTGGCACGCTGGGACTCCGGGTTGTTGAGGTGCCGGTCCAGGCTGGTGCGGACGGCGTTCGCGTCGAACGGCGTGCCGTCGGCGAAGGTGATGCCCGTGCGGACGGGGATCGTGACGGTGCGGCCGTCCGGTGCGATGGTCGGCAGCTCGGTGGCGAGTTGGGGGACGATCTCGCCGCCGGCGTCGAGGTCGTAGAGCTTCTCGCAGATCGTGCTCATGACGTAGCGGGTGTAGAGCGAGGACGACGTGGTGGGGTCGAGCTTGTCGGGTTCCGACGACAGGCCCATGACCAGGTCCCCGCCCTCGGCTACCTTCGTGTTGCCGACCGGGGTGCCGAAGTCGTCGTGGTGCTCGACGCGTGCGGCCGGGTGCTGCACCGGGACACAGGCGCCGAGCAGGACGGCCGCGAGCACTGGGAGCACGATTCGCCTGGACATGCCGACAACCTAACGTCGCCGGTTCCTTTCCCACCATTTCTTTCGTGTTAATGTCGGTAAATAGTGATAATTGTCCGGCGGGCACGAGTAATGGCGGTCCCGGCATTTCCGGGACCGCTCGGTGAATGCTTTTCGATTATCTGCCGGCGGCGTATCCCTGCATACCTCTCGGGTTGGCGGCGGCGGACAGGACACCGGTCTCCGGATCCCGCGCGACCGCGCACAACCTGCCTTCCGACCAGGGTTCGCCGACCGTCACGTCATGCCCGCGGCGGCGCAGGTCCGCGATGGTGTCGTCCCCGATCCGCGATTCCACCGTGCACGCGCCGGGCTCCATCGCACGCGGGAAGAACGAGCTGGGAAAACTGGAGGTATGCCAGTTCGGCGCGTCGATCGCGGCCTGGAGGTCGAGGCCGTGCGTGACGTTGAGGAAGAAATGCAGGCTCCACTGGTCCTGCTGGTCGCCACCGGGGGTCCCGAAGGCCATGACGGGCCGGCCGTCCCGGAGGGCGAGGGACGGGCTGAGCGTCGTGCGCGGCCGGCGGCCGGGGACGAGGGAGTTGGGCAGGCCTTCTTCGAGCCACGCCATCTGCAGCCGCGTGCCGAGCGGGAACCCGAGCTCGGGGATGACGGGGTTGGACTGCAGCCACCCGCCACTCGGCGTCGCGGCGATCATGTTGCCCCACCTGTCGACGACGTCGAGGTGGCAGGTGTCGCCACGGGTGCCACCGTTCTCCGCGACGGTGGGTTCGCCCGCGCCCGCGGGTGGTGGGCCGGACTCGGCGGCTACCTTGACCTGGTTGGCGAGGCGTGGCCGGCGCCCGTCCGGGCTTCCCGGGCGCAGGTCCCGGGAGGCCTCCGCCCCGATCAGCTCGCGGCGGGAGTCGTTGTAGGCCGGGGAAAGCAGGGCCGCCAGCGACACGTCGGCACTGTCGCCGTACCAGGCCTCGCGGTCGGCCATCGCGAGTTTGGTGCCCTCGATGAGGGTGTGGTGGTAGTCCGGCGACCCATGTTCCAGGCCGTCCGGCAGGAGCGCGAGCTGTTGCAGGAACACCGGTCCCTGGCTCCACAACCCCGGTTTCGCGACCGTCCAACCATGCCACGTGAACGTCGCCGGTTCCTCGTAGTGCGCGGAGAACGCCGCCAGGTCCGCGCCCGTCAGCGTGCCGGTGTGCCGCGAACCCGAGGTGTCCATTGTGGGCTGACCGGCCTGCGCGGCGATCGCCTCCGCGATGAAACCCTCGCGCCACGCCGTGCGGGCGGCGTCGATCTGGGTCTCGCGACCGGGACCGGCCGCCTCGGCCTCCGTGATCAACCGCTGCCAGGTCCGCGCCAGTGCCGGGTTGCGCAGGAGGGCGCCGGGCGCGGGCGGCCTCCCGTCCCGCAGGTAGACGGCCGCCGACGACGTCCACTCCGTCTCGAACAACTCACGCACGGTGTCCACAGTGGAACCGACGCGCTCGACGGCCGGGTGCCCGCGCTCCGCGTACCCGATGGCGTACGTCAGCACCTCGCGCACCGTCTTGGTGCCGTGGTCCCGCAGGAGGAGCAGCCAGGCGTCGAACGCGCCGGGCACCGCGGCGGCCAGCGGACCGGTGCCGGGCACCAGGTCCAGGCCGAGCGCGGTGTAGTGGTCCACCGTGGCGCCGGCCGGCGCCGGACCCTGTCCACACAGGACCCTGGGTGCCTCGCCGGCGGGGGCGAGGATCATCGGCACCTCACCCGCCGGGCCGTTCAGGTGCGGTTCGACCACGTGCAGCACGAACGCCGCCGCGACGGCCGCGTCGAAGGCGTTGCCGTCGTCCTCCAGCACCGCCATGGCGGCCGCCGAGGCGAGCCAGTGCGTGGACGACACCATGCCGAAGGTGCCGCGCAGGGTCGGCCGGGTGGTGAACATGGCCCGAGTATCACCGCGACCTGACGCACACGTCCAAGACATCTGTGACACCACACCGATAGCGTGCGGCTATGGAACGGCGCCAGCTCGAGTACTTCGTCGCCATCGTCGAGCACGGTGGGTTCACGCACGCCGCCAAGGCACTGCGGGTCGCCCAACCGTCCCTGTCCCGGGCGATCGGCAAGCTGGAGCACGAACTGGGTGTCGCGCTGTTCCACCGGGTCGGGCGCAACGCCGTGCTGAGCAACGCGGGTGAGCTGGTGGTCGAGCGGGCCCGGCTCGTGCTGCGTGACCTGGACGCGCTGCGGGCCGCGGCGAGGACGGTGGAGACGGGCGCGGTGGGCCGGGTGGACGTGGCGGCCACGTCGTCGTCGGCGCTGGAGCCGGTGATCAGCATCATCGCCGAGCTGCGAGAACGGCATCCGGGGGTGCTGGTGAGCACGTCGTCGGCGCTGTCGGCGGCGGAGGTCGTGGCCATGGTCCTGCAGGGCCGCTGCGAGGCCGGGGTGTGCGGGCACGCGGAGCGGCCGGCCGGTCAGGGCCTGGTCGCCCACCACCTGCGGGACGAGGAGTTCCTGCTGGTCGCGCCGCCCGGCACCGAGCTGGCCAGCCCGGTGACCCACGACGACCTGCGTGGCATGCGGTTCGTGGTGACCAAGGCGTCGACCGCGGCCCGCGCGCTGTTCGACCGGATCGCGGAGCGGGTCGGCGGGTTGACGGTGGCCGCGGAGGTCGGCGACCGCAGCGTCGTGCTGCCGATGGTCCTGCGCGGCATCGGCGCCAGCCTCGTACCGGACGGCTGGCACGACCTGGCCCGCCGCGCCGGCGCGTCCGTGCACCACTTCGAACCACGCGAACGCCTGCCGCAGTGGCTCGTCCACCGCTCGGGCCCGATCACCCCGGCCACGCAGGCGTTCCTGGACACGACGCTGGCGCGGGTCACTCCGGCAGGCCGATGAACGTGGCCATCTCCGCCGCCTGGTGGTCGTACCAGGCCGCCAGGTCCATGATCGTGTTCTTGAACCGACCGAACAGCTCGAAGCTGATCGCGCCGAACAGCTCCGTCCACGCGATCAGCGCGCGGGCCATGATCGACTCGTCGACGCTCGGCGCGACACGCTGCACGATCTCCGCCAGTTCGAAAAGCACGGCCTTCGGCGGCCGCGGGAAGTCTGCCGTCAGGCGGCCGGCCATGTACGCCTCGTCGAGGATGCCGCCGAGCACGACCACCGGCCGGATCGACGGCAGGACGGTGTCCTGCGGCGCGACGTACCCGGGCACCGGGCTGCCGTAGATCAACGCGTACTCGTGCGGGCTCGCCACCGCCCACGCGCGGATGGCACGCGCGACGGCGAGCCAGCGGGCACGGTACTGCGACAAGGGCGCCGCGGCGTCGGCCTGTTCCGCCGCCTCGCCCAGCGAGTTGTACGCGTCGAGGATGAGCGCGGTCAGCAGCTCGTCGCGGCTGGCGTAGTACCGGTAGATCGCCGAGGAGACCATGCCCAGCTCACGGGCGATCGCACGCAGCGACAGGTTCGCCCCGTCCGCCGCGAGCTGGCGGCGGGCCGCCTCCTTGATCTCCTCGAGCATCTCCGCCCGGACGCGGGCCCTGATCGATCCTCGCTCAGCCATGTCCGAGAGTGTTGCACACATTCGAGAGCACTGCTCTTGACAGCGGGCGCTCTCCCGGTGGAGCATAGGTCTCAACAGAGAGCAGTGCTCTCAATCGAGAGAGGGAGACACATCATGCTTCACGTGATCGTCGGCGCCGGCCCCGTCGGTTCCGCCACCGCATCGCTGCTCGCCGACCGGGGCGAGCGGGTCCGGGTCGTCACGCGCAGCGGCGGCGGACCCGAGCACCCGGCGATCGAGCGGGTGGCGGCCGACGCGACGGACGCGGACCGGCTCAGCGAGCTGGCCGAGGGCGCGGCGGCGCTGTACAACTGCGCGAGCCCGCAGTACCACCGCTGGCTGACCGACTGGCCGCCGATCGCGTCCGCGCTGCTCACGGCCGCCGAACGCAGCGGCGCGGTGCTCGCGACCGCCAGCAACCTGTACGGCTACGGCGAGGTCGACGCCCCGATCACCGCCGAGTCCCCACTGGCCGCGACCCACCCGAAGCTGCGGCTGCGCGCCGACATGTGGCGCGAGGCCGTGTCCCGTCACGAGGCCGGCCGCATCCGGGCGACGGAGGTCCGCGCCAGCGACTACGTCGAGGCCAACTCGATCTTCAGCGTCGCGCTGGCCGCGCCCCTGCGGGCGGGCCGCCGGGCCTTCGTGCCGACGCCACTGGACGTCCCCCACAGCTGGACGGCGATCGCGGACGTGGCCCAGACCCTGGTGACGGCCGCCGCGACGGAGCGGGCGTGGGGCGGCGCGTGGCTGGTGCCGACCGGCGAGCCGCTGACCGTCCGCGCCCTGGCCACCCGGTTCGCCGAGGTCAACGGCCTGCCGGCGGCGAAGCTCACGCAGGTCCCGTACGCCGTGCTGTGGTCGGCCGGCCTGTTCTCCCCCATGATCCGCGAGCTGCGCACGACCAGGTACCAGTTCGCCCGCCCGTTCACGATCGACTCCTCGGTGACCGAGCAGACCTTCGGCCTCACCCCGACCCCACTCGACACCACGCTGAAGAACGTAGGCTGACCCGCGTGATCAGGACCGCCAGGGACGAGGACGTGCCCGTGCTGCGGGACATCGAGCGAGCCGCCGGGAAGTGGTTCGCCGACCTCGGGATGACGCTCGTGGCCGAGGACGAGCCGCTGCCGGCCGAGACGTTGCTCGAGTTCGTCGACGCCGGCCGGGCCTGGGTGTACACCGAGGACGACCGGCCGGTGGCGTACCTGATCGCCGAGATCGTCGACGGCAACGCGCACCTCGAGCAGGTGTCCGTCCACCCCGATCACGCGCGCCAGGGCGTCGGCCGGGTGCTGCTGGACCGCATGCTCGACTGGGCCCGGGCCGAACGGCTCCCGGCCGTCACGCTGACCACCTACACCGAGGTCCCGTGGAACGGCCCCTACTACGCCCGCCTCGGCTTCCGCTACCTGGCCGAGCACGAGGTCACCCCCGGCCTGCGGGCGATCCGGGACGCGGAAGCGGCCCACGGCCTGGATCAGTGGCCGCGGGCCGCCATGCGACGCGAGCTGTGACTAGACCACCTTGAACCGGGGGTCGGCGGCCAGGGCGGCCAGCTGCTCCCCGGTGAACGGCAGGCCGTCCAGCGCGGGCTTGCCGCTGTAGGTGTAGCTCCTGGCCTGCGCGACGTACACCACGGTGCCGTCCGCGTGGCGGTATCCGGCCCACTGGTCGAACCGGTCGTCACCGGTGATGTCGACCACCGCGACCCGCTTGCCGTCGACCGAGGCCTCGGCGCAGGTGCCTGCCATCCCCCAGAGGGCGGGCTGGATCCCGCAGCCGTCACCGGTCGCGCTGCCCGGGGTGTGCACCTCGACGAGCAGCTGGCCGACGCCCTCGCCCTTGGTCACCGGCGCGTATGCCATGTAGTCCCACTGCTCCACGCCGTTGACGGTGTCCTCGTAGTTCGCCTGGTGGTACTTCAGCGATCCGGTGATCTCCCCGGTGCCGTCCAGGTCCGGCGACTCGTACCCCGCCGGGATCACCTCCGTCAGCTTGTCGGCGAGCGTGGCGCCGCGCTCGTACTGCGTGCCCGACGTGGCCGTGCGGTCGGTCTGGCCGTTCGGCCAGGACGTCTTGGTGTCCCCCGGACTCGCCGACCCGGTGGCGTCCGGGACATCCGATCCACTGGTCGGCGCGGGCGGCTGGCCGCCGACCTGCACACCGCCGTCACCCGGCCCCGACGGCGCGAGGACCGCGACCCCGACGGCGACGGCCACCACGGCGGCCGCGCTGCCCACGCCCGCCCACATCGCCCGCCGGCGCTTGCGGTCGCGGTGCGCGGCCTCCAGCACCGGCGCGTCACTCATCGGCGGCGGCGCCACCTGGGTGGCCATGGTGTCGCGCAACGCCGACCGGAAATCCTGCTCGTTCATGCTCTCTCCGTGTTCAGAAGGTGTTGGCGGGCACCACGTCACGCATCGCGGCGAGGCCGCGAGCCACCTGGCTCTTGACCGTGCCGGCCGAGCAGCCCATCGCCTTGGCGGTGTCGTCGATCGACTGGTCCTCCCAGAAGCGCAGCACCAGGGCGGCACGCTGCCGGGGCGGCACCTCGGCCAGGGCACGCAGCAACACCATCCGGTCCTCGACGCCGCCGGCAGGCGCCGCGGGACGGTCGGTGTGCTCCGCGGCCGGTCGCTCGCGGTGGAAGAAGCCGCGCCGGTTCTCGTCCAGGAACGTGCGCACCAGGACGCGCCGGGTGTAGGCGTCCAGCTTCTCGTGCGCGGCGACCCGGTTCCAGGCCCGGTACAGCTTCACGAACGCGCTCTGGACCAGGTCCTCGGCGCGATGCCAGTCACCGCACAGCAGGTACGCCGTGCCACGCATGGCACCCGACCTGCTGGCGAAGTAGGCCGCGAACTCCTTGTCGCGATCGTTCATGGAGCCCCTTCCCGCGTGAATTCACGGAGTAGTCACGCCAGGTCCCCCGGAAAAGGTTGCACGGCTATCTGTGCCGGTAGTGGTGCACAGCCAACGCCACCCCGCTCGCCAGCGCCACCACGCCCAGGCCGATGCTGACCAGGAGCATGCGGCCGGACGTGGCCACGTTGCCGGCCAGGCTGACCGCCAGCACCAGCCACAGCAGGGGGCGGAGGTTTCCACGGGTCTTCGTCTCGTTCGTCATGGCACCAACGCTAGGTACCGGGGGGACCTGTCACGATCCAGCGCGCGAGAGAACCCGGGGTATAGCTGGCTGTACTTTTTGGCTGCCACTCTGGCCGGGAGCGGTGCCCGACCAATAGTGTCCCGGCGATGTTCAGGCGCTTCGATCTGGTGGCCCGGCTGCGGGCCACAGTGGACGCGATGGAGCACATCGTCGGCGGCATGGTCACCACGCTGCTGGCGATCGCCGCGCTGCTCTGGACGGCCGTCGTCGCGCTGACCTGCCTCGTCGGCGTCGGCGTGCCCCTGCTGCCGACCATTCCGCGGGTGCTGCGCGCGGCCGCCGACCGGGAACGCGGGCGGCTGTCCCGCTGGGGTCCGGAGATCATCGGCCCGGAGCCGGTGCCGGCCGACTTCCGCGCGGCCGTGCGGGACCCGGCGGTGCGGCGGGAGCTGGGCTGGGTGGCCTACCACGCGACGGTGGGTTCCGCCCTGGCCGGCGTCGGGCTGACGGTCGCCTTCTACGCGGTCACCAACACGACCTTCCCGCTGTGGTGGTACCTGCTGCCGCCCGAGGACGCCATGGACTCGCTCTACCTGGTGACCGTGCGGGACATCGGCGACGCGCTCCTGGTGAGCCTGCTGGGCCTGGGCTGGCTCGTGATCGACACGGCCCTGCTCCCGGCCATCGCGTGGGTGCAGGCCTGGCCGGGGCGCAAACTCCTGGCGCCGGACGGCGGCACGGACCTCGCGCTGCGGGTCGCGCACCTGACCGCGACCCGCGCGGCCGCACTCGACGCGCACACCGCCGAGCTGCGGCGGATCGAGCGGTCGCTGCACGACGGCACGCAGAACCGGCTCGTCGCGGTCAACGTGCTGCTCGGCGCGGCCCGGCGGGCGCTGGCCCGGGACCCGGCCGCCGCGGACGCCATCCTCGGCAACGCGCAGGACGCCGCCGAGCAGGCCCTCACCGAGCTGCGCGGGGTCGTCCGCACTATCCTGCCGCCGGTGCTGACCGACCGCAGCCTCCCCGACGCGCTCGCCTCGCTGGCCACGACGTGTCCGGTGCCCTGCCGCATCGACGCCGACGTGCCCGGCCGGTCCGCCGCGTCCGCGGAGGCGACGGTGTACTTCGTCGTCGCCGAGACGCTGACCAACATCGCCAAGCACAGCGGCGCGCGGCGGGCCACGGTTCTGCTGCGCCGCAAGGAAGACCGGTTCCACGTGGAGATCACCGACGACGGCAAGGGCGGGGCGCGCGAGGACGCCGGTTCCGGGATCGCCGGCATCCGCCGCCGAGTCGAGGCACACGACGGAACCTTCGCGCTGACGAGTCCCGTCGGCGGCCCGACGACCCTGAGGGTGACCCTGCCATGCGGATCGTGATCGCCGAGGACGACTCCCTGCTGCGGGAGGGACTCGCGCTGCTGCTGCGCGCGGAGGGCCTCGACGTCGTGGCCACCGCGAGCAACCCCACGGACTTCCTCGAGGCCGTGGACAAGCACGAGCCCGACGTGGCCATTGTGGACGTCCGGATGCCGCCGACCCACACCGACGAGGGCATCGTCGCGGCCGTGGAGGCCCGGCGGCGCCGGCCGGACCTGGCGGTGCTCGTGCTGTCGGCGTATGTCGAGCAGGCCTTCGCCACCGACCTGCTCGCGAGCGGCGGCCAGCGGCTCGGCTACCTGCTGAAGGAACGCGTCGGGCGGGTGCAGGAGTTCATGGACGCGCTGCAGCGCGTGGCCGGCGGCGGCATGGCCATCGACCCGGAGGTCGTCGCGCAGCTGCTGGCCAGGAACCGGCCGGACAACAAGCTGGAGCGCCTCACCCCGCGTGAGCGGGACGTGCTGGCGCTGATGGCCGAGGGGCTGGGCAACACCGCGATCGCCGAGCGGCTGTTCGTCACGGAAGGCGCGGTGAGCAAGCACATCCGCAGCATCTTCGCCAAGCTCGACCTCGCGCCGGACGACCGCGCGGACCGGCGCGTGACCGCGGTGCTGCACTACCTCGAGGGCCGGCGCGCCTGATCACCTCGGCGGCATGTTCATGCGGTGGTTGACCGTGTCCACGATCTCGCGGTGGTTCTGCTCCCAGTTGAAGCCGAACACACCGTGCGCGATGAGGTTCATCGGATGCTGGATGAGCCCGTTTCCCTCGCCGTAGCTGACGATCCGCGTGTTGCCGTCCGGCATTCGCTCCCCGTAGCGGATGACGTAGCCCTCCTGGAGGATGTGCTTGTCGCCCAGGGTGTAGTTCACCGTGATGTCGGTGTACCGCGACGGATCCGGCGACGGGTAGGTGTAGGTGCGCACCAGGTTGCCCGCGCCCGCGTCGTTGGTCACCCCCTCGGGTCTGCCGGCGAACTCGCCGGTCTCGGGGTTGGCGGGGACCGGGTTCTGCGAGATCGCCTCACCGAACAGCTTCTTCGCCTGGTCGAACGGGATGTTGGTGTCGGTGGGGATCTTGTAGTGGTGCTCCGGGCTGAGGATGTTCCACCGCGGCCCCAGCACGAAGCCCTCCGCGCCGACGTTGTTGGGCAACGTCACCTTCGGCACGGTCGGGTCGCGGGGGACCAGGCGGATGTAGGCCCCGTCCAGGTAGGCGCCGCCGCGCCCGAGGTCGCCGCGTTCCGCTTCGGTGGGCGGATTCTGCCCCGTCGTGTCCCTCGGCAGCGCCCCGAACCACACGCCCAGCCGTTTCCACAGGTCCTGCAGCGTGCCGGGTGTCGTGGTGCGGAACCGCGTGATCGCGTTGTAGAGGTCGCTCTCGGCACCGGCGACATGCGGCTCGTACTGGGTGACCATGTTCTGCACCCGCACGAGCAGGTCGGTGGTGTTGCCCTGGACCGCGCCGGCGGCACGGGCCACGTTGATGATCGCGTTCACCACGTCGCCGGTGCGCTTCGCGGCCTCCGCCCGCGCTCCCGCCACGGTCTCGCCCATCGCCGTCGCGGTGGCCGCGGTGGCCTTGGCCGCCGCCGCGCTGCCGCGCATCGCCTGGATGAGCTCGGCCGACCGGTTGCGCCACGCGCCGGCCGCGCCGCCGGCCCACGAGTAGGTGTCGGTTCGGACGGTGCGGTCGAAGTTGGCCGTCGCCTCGTCCAACTCGGTCGAGGCACGGTTCCACGCGTCGGCGATGGTGCGCACGACGGCCGCCTTGCCGGCCATCCGGTCGATGACGTCCTGGCAGCGCTGGAGCAGGTGGGTGAACTGGCCGAGCCCCGCCTCGGCGAGCCGGTCGATCGGGCGCATGGTCGAGTCGAGGTCGCCCAACTCGCCCGCGCGCTGTCCACCCGTGCGCCAGCCACCCTTGCCGATCTCGGTGACCAGCGCGACGGCCTCGTCGGCTTCCTTTGTGGCGTAAGCGATCCCGGCGGTGGTCACTGCCGATCACCTGCCTTGTTCACGCCTCGGCGGGCGGCGTCCTCGAGGTTCTGGTACTCCGTCGCGCTGTCCTTCAGCCCTTTGGCCACGCCCTCCAGCACGACGACCGCGGCGATCAGGGTGTGACAACCCTCGTCGGTGCTGCCGTCGAGCATCTTCGCGAACAGCCCGCCGGACTCGCCGTAGGTGTCGCCGGGCACGCTCACCCCCTCGACGGCCGACAGCGCCTCCCGGACGTCGTCGGCCACGCCGCGCAGCCGTTCCGCGTGCCCGATGATCTGCGCGGGATCGGTCTTGTACCACTCGGGAACCGCCATCGAACGCCCCCTCAGATGGTGTCTTCCATGATCCGGCCGCCGGCCCAGTCGTCGACGTCCTCGTCGACCTCGCGCCGCGGCTTCGGTGTGCGCGTGGCCGGTTGGGGTGGTGGGAACCGCCTGCGCAGATCCGCCACGACCTGCTGCGCACCGGGGTCGGCGGCACCGACCGTCCGGGCGACCGCGCCGGCCACGAGATCGGGAATCCTGGCCTGGGCGCGGGAAAGACAGGCCATGACGGTCGAGGCGTAGTGGTCCAGCGGGTGGCCGCGCTCGCGTAGGACCAGTTCGCGCAGTGTGCCGTCGGCCCCGACCTCGACCGTGACCGCGCCGTCCGGGGACGACTCCGTGACGGCCAGCGCCGACACCCGTTCGTGCAGATCCTGGTATCCCCCGGCAACCGGGGCGTTCTCCGGTTCCACCGCCTCAGTATCACCCCGCCACACCACACGAACCAGGTACGACCGGACCAACCCGGCCGGAACATTCCGCTCGTCGTGCTAGCCGGCTTCGCTACGTTTTCTGAGCCCGGCGGCCTCGAGGTCGAGGTACCGGCGGGTGAGGTCGCGCGTGAGGAAGCCGACCAGGAGCCCGAGCGGTCCGGCGAGGCCGAGCGTCGCACGGGTGCCTGCTGCTGACGATTCGACGGTGTGGCTGGCGATGGTCCGAGCCCGCCAGCCCGCCGGCGGCGCCGCGATCTCCACGCAGGCAACCCACTCCATGCCAGGGATCGTATCCGTCCCATTTCCACGAATGTTTCCCCGAACGGGGACCCGTCCCGCCCACAATGGCTGACAATGTGGCTCGACCTCCGCCAGCTTCCCGAGAAAGGGATCCCATGGACCACCCAAACCAAGCTGAGCCGGAGCCAACCCCCAAGCCCACCGGCGAGCCGCCCACGGATGCCGCCCCCAAGGCCCCGGCCGCGGAGCAGCCACCAGCCACGGACGGCACCCCGCCGAAACCAGGCCCCGAGGCGGTGCCCGAACCAACGCCCGCCGGCCAGTCGGCCCCGGATGCCGCCCCTGCGGCGGAACCTGCCGCAAATACGGCACCAACCCAGGCTGAGGCGGCAGGAACAGAACCACCCGCCGCCGGAGAGCCAGCACAAACCTCGGCCCCTGCGCAGGAACCGGCTGCGGAGGTGGCGCATCCGCCAGCCACGCAGACCGAACCGGCGCCGGCTGTGGAGCCGCAAGAGACTGCCGCCCCAACGGAGCAGGCCCCCGAACCCACCCCACTCGCGAGTGCGGAACAGCTCACCGAGCCCAGCACCCCCGCCGAACAAGCACCCACACCCGAGTCAACTGCTGGGCCGGAGGCGGCATCCCAACCCGATCTCCAGGCCGACCCGCTCTCCGGATCGACCACCCAACCCGAACCAGCTCACCAACCCACCCTCCACGCCGACCCACTCTCCGGATCGATCACCCAGCCTGACGGCCAGGCTGAACCAGTGCCTCAACCGGCCCTTCAGCCGGCCACCCAGGTTGGGCCGCCGTCGGGGCAGTTCGGGGCCGTGCCGGTGCCTGGCTTCGAGTTCGACACCATCCCCCTGACCAAGCCGAAGAAGCCGCGGAAGCCGATCCCGCCCCGCGACCCGCTCGCCGTCGCGCTGGGGAACGGGTCCCTCTTCGGAGTCGGGTACGGGATGCTCGGCAAGCGTTTGCTGGCGGCAACCGCCGCAGTGGGCACGATCGTGCTTGTTGTTCTCCTCGTTGCGGTTTTCCAGGAGCTGTGGCTGGAGATCGTCGTCCTGGCCTGGTGGGTGGCCGTCATCGCGCATGGGTGGTGGCTCGCCTCGAAGCAGCCCACGCTCCCCGAGGCGGCCTCCAAACAGCGGCTCTTCGGGCTCGCGGTGATGTTGCCGGTGCTGTTGATCGTCGGGTTCCTGCGGTTCGACTCGGCGCGGATTGAGCAGGACGTCGCCGACGCACGGCAAACAGGGGACTGCGACCAAGCCACCCAGGCACTCGACGGTCGTTGGCTCGGGCACCGCATCGTCAACGCGCCGCTGTCGGCCGAGCAGGACAACACCGCGCGGGCGTGCGACCTGCTCCGCCAGGCCACCACCAACCTCGACGCCGCGCTCGACGGGAACCCCGCGAAACTCCGGGCGGGGCTCAACGGGCTGCGGACCGTCCTCGCCGAACTGCCCGGGCACGACACGATGGTCGGGCACACCCTCGACCGCTTCCTCGACCGCCTCCCCACCGACGACGCCTGTGACACCAAGGAGATCACCGACTGGCTGGGCCGGGAACGCCCCACCAAGTCCGTCATGGACCGAGCCGCCGACATCGTGCCGCGGATCGCCCCGACGGCCCTCGTCGAGTGCGGGGACGACCTCATGACCGCCAGCAACTGGTCCGAAGCCCGTGCGCGGTACCAGCAGCTCGTCGACGACTACCCCGACCACGACCTCGCCCCGCGCGCCAAGGAAGGCATCACCAAGGCCACGCAGGCGATCGAGCTCGCCAACGTCCGCCAGCTGCTCACCTCCACCGCCGGCGGCCAGCCCGCCTACTGCACCAGCCCCGCCCCCTACAGCGGCGCCGTCGCCTACGGCGCGACCCGCCCCAACCGCGCCCTGTTCTACGGCAACAGCGAGTACACCGACCGCCTCCCGGCCGAGTGGAAGGCCACCGACGCGGCCGACGCCGTGATCATCGTCTGCGCCGGCACCTCCGAGATGGGCACGCCGGTCGAGACCTGCCCGTACGAGTCGACGCTCAGCCCTCTCGGCTACACGGACGTCACCTTCAAACGGATCTCGATCCCAGTGAAGGCGTACGAGGTCAAGACCGCGCGGCTCATCTTCGACGCCCGGGTCGAGATCGGCGGCGCGAGCTGCCCCGCGATCCTCGAGTACCAGACCACCAGCTACGTCGACCTCGGCCCGCCATCGGAGGTGTACGTCACGCCGGCCGACCCGGACGTACACGCCGGCTTCTCGTCGCTGGTCAACCCCTGACCGCCGGCTGGATGGGGCTCCGCTATTACGCGACCCGCCGCGTCGTGGCCAGCATCAACTTCAACTTCCCGCACCAGCCGGCCCGCCCACGCCGACCATCCAGTATGCGGGGGATTCCTGCCCGTTGGAGTTCCGACAACTTGATCCGCCAGTTCGTTTCGGTCGGCGACAACGTCGTCGGGAAGCCTGAGCCGAGGATACGGAGGCTTCATCTGGATGGTCCATGATATACAACCATGCTTCTTGGCATGCCTTCTGCACAAAGCAGGCGTTCTCTCCGATCCCTGCCCGTCACGCCACAAGATCAACCCGCCACGCCGGACACCACGTCACACCAGACTCACACAACAGCTGAACAGCTACGACGGATCATCTTCCGTTCGAGCGCGATACACCCAGCGCACACCGTCGCGCGGTGAGAGCAGGGGGTGTGGACGCAGCGTGTGAACGATTCTGATATCGACGACATCTCCCAGCAGATCTCCTAACTCACTAACAATGTCTTTCATGTCCTCGGTATCGCTGACATCCATCTCAGTGAGCTGGAAATGGACAACGATCTCATCCGCGTGAGGTTCAACCCCCACAGCCACAGCATGACGGGGGATGAGCCCTAGGGCCGCCTGAGATAGCTGGGCGACAATGTAGTTCTGCCAATCAACAGCCCTCATGTTGTCAGGCGTTGGATAGATCATGGTCGCCAGTACGGGTTAGCAGGAACAACACTTGGCGATGAGGTCCCCTTGATAATGAAGACATTGGTCGACTGGTTTAGATGCCCAGTACCGGGGTTGTTGTTGTATCCTGTGACGCTGTCGGTTCGAATCACGATATCCCCATTTCTGGTCATACCCAGTACTGTCGCCCTACCACTGTGGTAGTCGGCAAGGACCTGTCGGGCATCGTCTAGTGACGTGACGTAGCCGCCGCCGTTGTACTGAGGATGTCCGTCCAGGTGGCGTCCCTGCCGCTGCACAGACAGCTTAGTCGATACTTCGGGAAGTTGAATCGTTTGACCAAAAGGCGTCCTGACGACCCTCGGTCCCATCGGGCACGTGTTATGTACCACCACTGGCTCAGTGCCCACGTAGTACGTGTGGTCGATCTCGACTGTGAGGTTGTACGCGGTGTCAGTTCGTTCGGAGGTCGGATCCAGGCCGACTGCTCGTACCGGTAGCGCCGTTGGCGGTCAGGAGGGCGTCACCAGGGTCGAGCTGGTCGGCCCGTTCCCAGGTTCCGTCGGTGACGTTCCAGAAGGGATGGTCCTCTGTCGTGGTGATCCGTAAGCCGTCATCGGTGACAAGGTCGAGGATCGTGTCTTGGTGGACAATGAGTGCGGTGACCTTCCGCGGCGTGTGCTTGCCGGTCGTGGGATCGGCCGCGAGAACCTCATCGCCGACCTTGATCTTGCTGATCGGCTTGTGTGTGCCGTCGGCCATCAGCACGGGCGTGTCCGCATCGAAGCTGCAGGCGGCACGCCCTCCCGGCCTGGCACTACCCGGTCGGGAGCGACATGAGCATGAGCAGGTCGTACATTGCACCGGTAACGAATTGGTTGAAATTGGCGTCACCGACGCATTCGTCCCAATGATATACGCAGTATGTGGCTACGATCGTTTTAGGCACCGGCGACGTCGTAGAGGTTGTCCAGATAGGCTCGCCGGGCAGTCGACGTATAGGGTTGCCTTTGCCCCGTGCGCACCACCCAGATCGGCGAGTAGCTGCATCACGTCCCCAAGGTTGTCTTGTGTCACAACTCGATGATCAAATTGTGATCGCTCTGGTTACAACTCCCTCACCAGCCACGATCACGATCTAACAACGAGCAGATCAAACAGGTACTCGGGCCGCCAACTCTTCGAGCTCCAGTCGGAGAGTTGGCCGGCGATCCTGCGCACAGTCGACGACGTCCTCGAATGCGAACGTGCCAGTTCAGCCGGGCAGCCTCGTCGGCGTGTAGAGACTGGGCTCATTCTCAAAACCGGACCAAAATATCCAAAGATGACCACCGTTAGGACATTTGTACATTATCGTACTTTGGAGATAAATGTCTTCTGCGTTACCCTGACCAGAGATCGACTCAAAGTCCTGATCCGAAAGGCATCGCCATTCATCAGAGGTTCGGGATGACGCCACTAGTATTGATTCTGTATCCACATACGCATTGAAACTTGGCCGTCCCTAGCCACCTATCACAATGATGTCGCTGATGTTAGGCGTAACCCCACGTACCCGTCCCAGCAGGTCGCGCAGGTCAGCCGCCGTCAAGGGGGACTTACTTAGGTCCAACACTAAGCCGCCTCCTCTGACCTACCCACCACCCTCTGGATTAACAAACCAGACGAACCCGACACCCAACAGGAGCCACCGATTGACTCAATGAATCCCTGAACAACCTGCCTCAAAAATCTTGACACGCTCCGGGAGACACTCCTCCGAGGTGTGCAACCATGTGTCTACATCGCAGGCGTGACACGAAGAGAGGGTGGGTCAAAGCGAATCAGCGTAGAAGGACTTGAGCTTTTCCTTGTTATTAACTATGTTAGCCACAAACAAGCCATAGTCGAAATCCTCAGCGTTCGTGAACGTGAAGTCAACATAACGTTCAAAGTCGCCTTCCCATCTATTCTGCGTGCGATACGCCAAAGTAATCTGAATGGCTTCTCCCAGCGCTAGACGCAATACTCGACGGTTACCCGAGTCCTTGTCATCGACCAACTCCGCTGACGTTTGCTCCGTCAGAAGCAGTGCGAAGGAGTTCGAGAGCATCCACAGCCCGTCAAACTCTCGAACCAACGCCACGGGCCCCACGTCCATCCGCCCGAAGACTCCGCTCAACGGCACCCCGAGTTGCAGTGGGTCACCGGACTCGATGACGAAAGAACGAATCGACCGATTCACTCGTAGATATTCGTCATTGCGATCCATCGAACACAGATAGCTCTCGACTCGACTAGAATCCAAGGTCCTTGCCTCCGGTCCTCTTGGCGCTCTCGATGATGTCCGTCCAGGACTTGCCACGGGCTCTCAGCCAGTCTATCGAAGGCCCCAGTGGATCACCGTACTTGGCACGATTTCGCGCGTAAATCTGCTCAAGCAGGTCTGGCGGAGTAAGGTTCTTGTACTTGATGCCAAGATCACGACGAGCTTGGTGCAACGCCCTCGCAATCTCCTCATCGGACCTCCCGGCCGCACGCATCTTCGACTCCAGGTCGCTGAGCCCGCGAACCTCGGCATCGTAGGCCTTCCGCCCCGCCATGATCTCCGGAGTAATCTTACGTCCGCCACCGCCACCGGCTCCCATGATGTCGTCGGCCATTCTGCCCAGGCGGCCGAGCTTGCCGAACGGAATCAATCCGATTGCCGCCCACGCGCAGGCCTCCTTGTCGCCGCCGATGCAGGCCCGGGCGTCGGCGGTGGGGTCGAGGAACTCCAGGAGAGGTGACAGGGCATCTCCAATCCCTCCCAGCGGTTCAAGCACCCCCAGAGCCACTTCGGCGTCCATGTTCTGTTCGAAGTTGGGCGATGCCGCCGCCGCTACACACGTGTCATGGAATCCACCATCACCCTCAACATCTGGCGGGCAGTTGCCGGCCGCGTTCTTGTACGCGTCCCCGATCATGTCGTTGATGTCGCCTGGGTTTGTCGGGTAGTTGGCCGGTGTGACCTCGGTGGGTGCGGACACGGTGTCGTCGACGCTGCCGAGTAGCGACTCGTCGTCCTTGGTGAAGGAGTTCTCGAGTTCTTGGTAACTCCGGTTGATGTCGTCGACGGGATCCTGGAAGTCGCTGGTCGCGCGGGATGGAAGATCGGGAGCCGAGGAGACCGGAGCGGTCATCGATCCGCCGTACAGCGGTAGCAGCATCGCGCCGGGGATTGGGAGTGGGTTGGTCAGCGCCGCGAGCCGGTTGGCCTGGCGGGCTGCGATCGCCGGGTCGGGGCGTGGAGCCGCACCGCCGCCGCCCGCGCCGGGCCCCTTCCGCGGGCCGATGATGGAGCCGCCCAGTGAGCCGCTCGCTCCGCCGAGGCCGTTGCCCGGGCCCGAACCGCCGCCGAGTCCGCAGGGGCGGAAGGCCAGCACGTCTGGCGGGCAACAGTCGAGCGTCTGCGCCTCAGGGGACAGGCCACCGCAGCTTGAGCCACCCAGACCGCCCAGGCCACTGCCGATGCTGCCACCGACGTTGGGGTCGAGTGGGCAGTATCCTGGGGAAGGAGTCCCGGGGACAGGGCCGCAGGGGTTGGGGCCATGCGGGATGTGACCAGTGGGGTCGGTGTAGTTCGTCGGTGCTGAAGCGCCGTAGCTGTAGCGATTGGCGCCGCTGGACGGGCTCGTGGGCAGGGCCGCGTCGTCCCGGCTGGTGAATCCGCCGCTGCCTGGGTTGTACCAGCGGGCGGTCATGTTGACCTGATCGGTGTCCGGATCCGTGTAGTCGCCCTGGTAGCCGACGGGGCGGTCCGTGCCCGCCTTGACGGTGCCGAACGGGTCGTAGGCCGTGCTGTCGGCCACCGATGAGCTGGTTGGCGCGATGCTTGCTATCACGTCGCCGTGTTGGTCGGACAGGGTCAGGCGTTGGTCCGTGCCGACACGGGTTGACAGGAGCTCGCCGGACGGCCCTCTGCCGAAACCGGTGGAGCCGTCGGAGGTCAGCTCGTTGCTGGCGCCCGTGTAGGTGAATCGTGAGCCGTTGCGGGTGGCTACTCGGTCCAGTGCGTCGTAGGTGTAGGTGGCGAGGCCCTGGGATACCAGGCGGTCGAAGCCGTCGAAGGTGACCGGGGTGCCCGATTTCGCGGCTAGTGTGCCGCGTGGCGTGTAGGTGTAGCTGTCGGTGCCGTCGGACTGGAGACGGTTGCGTTCGTCGTAGGTGGAGATCTTGCCTGCGGCTGATATCCGGTTGCCTGCCTTGTCCCAGCCGTAGGTTGTCGTGGTGGAGGCGCCGCCTGTCGGCTGGTAGGTCCAGCTCGTGAGGCGGTCTGCCTGGTCGTAGCCGTATGTGTTCAGGCCCGCACCCGCCACACCCACGGTCTTCTTGGTTCTCAGGCGGTCGTTGACGTCGTAGTCGTACTCGATCGAGGTCAGGGAGCCCAGTTTGTCGGTCTTGAGGCGGCCCAGGTCGTCGTAGGTGAACTCGCGTAGGCGGCCGGTGCCGTAGTCCAGCGTGGATACCTGGCCCGCGTCGTCGTAGCCGAGGGTTTGGGTGACGCCGGTGATGCCGTCCCGCATCGTGGTGAGGCGGCTGTTGGTGTAGCCGTAGGTGGCCGTGCCGGAGGCGTCGGTGCGGGTGGTGAGGTTGCCGTCGGGGTCGTAGGTCAGGTTGGTGTCGCCGGACGGGCCGCCGGTGGACAGGAGTGCGCCTCTGTCGTTGTAGTTGAAGCGGTTCTCGCCAGCCGGGGTGGCGGCCAGGATCACGCGGCCCAGTGGGTCGTGGTCGAAGGTTTTGCCGGGGGTGTTGGTGGCGGTGGCGTTGGTGAGGTTGCCGAGCAGGTCGAACGTCTGCGTGCGTTCGACGCCGCCCGGCAGGAGCACGTGCGTCGGGTTGGCGTCGGCGTCGTAGGTGGTAGTCCAGGTGCGGTCCGCCGACGCGGGATGAGCCGTGGTGGCTGGTTCGGTGACCGACTCCGGTAGGCCCCACTCGTTGACGGTGTAGCGGGTGGTGTTGTCGCGGCCGTCTGTGTAGCGGGTCTGGTTGCCGGCAGCGTCGTAGCCGAAGGTCGTGGTGATCGACTCGGTTGTCGACACCGGTTCCACCTGTTGGGTGAGGCGGCCCAGGGCGTCGGACGTGTACGTCGTGACGGCGCCCACCGGGTTGGTGACGGTCGTGAGATTGCCGGCCTTGTCGTAGGTGAACTTGGACTTCCGCAGCGGGGTGCCGTTCGGGGCCAGGTCGAGGACCTGGGTTGGGCGGCCGGCGAGGTCGTAGTGGGTACTTTGCCTGCGACCCAACGCGTCGGCGGTCAGAGCCTGGCGACCGGAGCGGTCGTAGCCCAGGACGGTGTCCACATCGGATGGATCGGTCACCTTGGTCAGCTGGTTGAGGGGGTCGTAGCCGTAGGTGGTCGTGGCACCGGATGGGGACTTCGCCGTGATGAGGTTGCTCGCGTCGTCGTACGTGTATTCGCTGGTGTAGGTGCCGGGTGTGGGGTAGCGCTCCAGCTGGCTGAACGTCTTCAGGCGACCCAGGTCGTCGTAGGTGCGCTCGGTGCGGGCACCGATCGGGTTGGTCGCCGACAGGAGTTCACCGGTTCTCGTGTACGTGTACTTCCACACGCCACCCGGGTCGCCAGGGGTGTCCGCGTGTGGGTCCGTTTGCTCCACCAGGCGGCCAAGCTGGTCGTAGGTGTAGCGGGTGACGGCACCGCGAGGGCTCGTTGACGTCGACACCCGGCCCAGGCCGTCGTAGGTGAACGACGACTCGGCGGTGATCGGGGTACCGCCGGGTGGGGTGTACTCGGGCGAGGTGGTCGAGACCAGGCGACCGATCTTGTCGTAGGTGTACCGCCAGGTGTTGCCGTTCGCGTCGGTGGTGTGGGTGGTGGCTCCGTAGGTGTCGTAGCCGGTCAACGCTGTCGGACGGATGGGGCCTACTGACTCGACCTCTACCTGGGGAGCGGTTGTGGCGACGAGGCGGTCGAGTTCGTCGTTGCGGTAGTTCCACGTGGCGCCGGCCGGGTCGGTGGTGGACGTGACCAGGCCGCGTTGGTCGTAGCCGTAGCCGGTGGTCAGGTCCTCGGTTCCGGTGTGGACGGTCTCGCTGGTCTGGCGGCCCGCTGGGTCGTAGCCGAAGTCGACGGTCTCGGCGACGGTGAGGTCGTCGAACTCGCCGGTGTTCGACTCGCGGCCGGTCATCCTGACCTGGGTGACGTTGCCGTTGAGGTCGTAGGCCCAGGCGGTGCGGCGGGCCAGGCCAGTGGGATCCGCGGTCACGGCGCTGCGCCGGCCCACCGCGTCTGTTTCGTAGGTGGTGACGCGGTTCCCGGCGGTGGTCTGGCGGGTGAGGTTGCCGGCGGCGTCATACTCGTTCCGTGCCAGTACGAGATTTCTGGACGCGGCGATGCTCTGGTTGAGCAGACCGTCGTCGTAGTAGGTGTACTTGGTGGTGCGGCCCATGGCGTCGGTACTGCTCACCAGCTCGCCGTTCAACGCGTACGCATACGAGGCCAGGACCAGGTAGTCCTTCGGGCCGGGTTCGGCGCCTTCGGGGTCGCCGTGCCAGCCGCGGAGGCGGACCTCGGCGAGCTTGTTGCGGGTGGTGTACGCGTACTCGTACTGGACGCCCGTGGCGTCGACCATCCGCGTGGTGTTGCCGAAGGCGTCGTAGGCGAAGCTGGTTTCGTTGCCTTCGGCGTCGGTGACACGGATGACCCGGTTGTGGTCGTCGTACAGCAGGGTGGCTGTGCGGGTTGGGTCGCCGCCGGTCAGGTCGACGGCTTCGGCTTTCGCCGGGTTGCCGTCGGCGTCGTAGAACGTGGTGATCTGGGAGCGGTGGGTCTTGCCGCTGATCTCGTTGCGCACCGGTGGTCCGGTTTGGACGGTTGGGCGGGACAGCTTGTCGTAGGCGACGGTGGTGGTCACGCCGGCCGGGAACGTGTCGGAGATCTGGGTGCTGGTGACACGGCGGCCGAGTGCGTCATAGGTGAACCGGGTGATGAGGCCGGTCGCGGTGCGGATCTCGGCGAGGTCGCCGTTGCTGAAGTAGGCGTAGGTGGTGACCGCGTTGCGTGGGTTCGTGGTCGTCAGCACGAGGCCGGCCGGAGTGTTGCCGCCACCGTACGCGGGTGTGCTGTCGGTCGTGTAGGTGTGGCGGACGATCGCGCCGTCCGGTGTCGTCTGCGTCTCCAGGTCGCCGCGGGTCGTGTAGGTGTAGGCGATGCGGTAGCGGTTGTCGGTCGCCGACGTGGAGCGGGCGTCACGGCTGGCGATCACCTTGTCCAGCCGTGGATCCGTGAGGTTCGTGCCGACCGGGGTGTACTCGAAGTACGCCGTCTGGCAGGAGCCGCTGGTGCGGCAGGTCTTCCGTGACGTCACGTTGCCGCGGGCGTCGTGGGTGAGGGTGACGGACTTGCCCAGTTCGTCGGTGATCGTGTTCTGGAAGCCGTTGCCGTCGTAGGTGAACGTGCGGGCGCCCTGCAGTTCCACAGGTGGGAAGGAGCCTCCGCCGCCGCCGATGGGGATCTCGCAGAACGGATCCTGTTCCGGTGGTGGGCATTCGAACGGTGGCGGGGTCTCCACCGGCTCGTCCGGGGGTGGCTGGTCCTCCGGACGGGTCTCGGAAACCGGCGACAGGTAACGGAGAATGCGGCCGCGGACGGGGTCGTAGTCGTAGTAGTGGGCGCGGTTGCCAGGGTCGGCGACTCGGACGGTGCGGATGACGTTCGCCGGCGAGCCGGTGACCACTGGGGCACTGAGATTCCACGTGCCGCCGTTCCGGTCGGTGTACTGGGACAGCCGGTCGCGGCCGGTGTCGTACCGCATCTCCGCGGCCGTCTTGCCGCTCGGCAGCACTGTCTTCGTCATCGACACCGCGGCGGCCTTCGCCTGGTTGTGTGCCACCACGGCGGGGAGGCCGAGCGGGTGCTGGTACACGGCGACCTCGTCGATGTCACCCGCGAAGGACCGCTTCTGCGTGGTGCCCCACGCGGGCAGGTCGGACGGCGTGATGGCGTAGCCGGAGCCTACGAAGCTGTGGTTGAACGCGCTGTGGTCGATCGCGCCCGACTTCGTGCCGACGATCTGCCTGTCCAGGAACAAGGTCTGCGACGTGAGCGTGCTGGAGAGGACCACGTGGTGCCACTGGTTGTCGGTCACCTCGGCCGTGGAGACGAGCTGGTTCACCGAACCGGTCCAGAACTGACCGTGCAGCTTGCGGTCCGTGCCCACATAGAGAAACGGGACCGCGGCGGTCGGGATGGTGCCCGCGGGTTGGTTCTGTGCGCTGAGCAGCGGGCCGCCGCTGCCGGTGCGGAACCACAGCTCCACGGTGAACTCGCGGCTCCTGCGTACGGTGCCGGTCGGGAGGGTCAGCGCGGAGGTGGTGCCGTTGAACGTGGCGGCCGTGTCGACGGGCACGACTCCGGTAGCGCCGAGGGTGACGTTGGAGTAGGTGCCCTTGTCCTTGCCGAGGTTGAGGCCGATCTGGCTCTGTGCCTCGGGTCCGGAGGACTCGCCGAGCCGCCAGTACGAGTCCGGCCTGGCGTCGACGACCGTGCTGCGGTAGTGGGAAGCGGTCGTGTACTCGTACTTGGTGCAGCCGCCGTCGGGGTCGCACACCTGCTTGAGCTGGTCGCCGTCGTAGGTGTAGGTCCAGGTCAGCGCGGTGCCGTTGACCGGGTCCGTGCTGATCGTGCGGATGTGGCCGTTCACCCAGGTGACGGTCAGTTTCCGGTTGCTGGTGCGGTTGGTGACGGTGGTGAGGCGGTCGTTGGCGTAGGTGAAGCCGAGCGAGCGGCCGGCGTTGTCGTAGATCTCCGACACGCGACCGTCCGGACGGAACACGTACAGGGAGGCGGACTTGTCGGTCAGCGTCCATCCGCCGCCCTCCGCCGCCGTGCGGGGTACCAGGGTGGCGTACCGGCCCGGCGGTGACATCAGGCGGCCGCCGGTCGGTTGGCCGTTCGCGTCGAGGTTGGCGCCGAACCGGGCCTGCTGCCCGTCCGGGTAGGTGACCACGACGTTGCCCGAGCCGTCGTTGTCGGGGGTGATCCGCATGTCGTACTGGCTGGACCAGCCTGCGCCGAAGGCCGCGTCGACGCGCGGGTCGAGGCTGTTGTACGTGCGGACGACCGACAGCTTCGGGCCGATCGTGGACACCGTGGCGTCGACGGCGCTGGCCGTGTAGTTGCCGACCTGCGGGTCGAACTCGCCGGATCGGCCGCCGTAGGGCGCGTTGCCGAGATGGGCGGTGATCTCCGGCTGCGGCACCGCGGTCAGCAGAGCGCTGAACGGGGTCGGCTGGTTCTCCGAGGAGCCGTCGGAGGCGTACACACGCCAGTAGTAGGTCCTGCTCCACTGCAATCGTCCCAACGGGACCGACCACAGCGGACTCGCCTGTCGCCCGGAGTCGAAGCAGTTGGCCTTGTTCTCGTCACAGACCTCGAACCGGTACTGCGGCGCGGTGCCGGGTGGCGCGTCCACGTCCACTGCCCTGGCCCACAGGGTCGGCGTCAGCGACGGCGCCGAGTACCCGTTGGGTGGGTACAGTTCCTGCACCACCGGCGGGACGTCGATCACGGTGAGCACGAGCACCGCGGGTGGGATCTGCTCGTCGGTGAAGACCGGGCCGCCGCGGCGCATCATGGTGAACTCGAGCCGGTAGTCCCGTGGTTCCAACGGTTTGACGAACGCGTCGAGCGTGACCGTGCTACCCCGAGCGACATCCGACGGCAGCGAGGCTGCCTCGCTCCAGCCCAGGTAGGTGCCCTTGCCGTCGAAGATCCGGTAGGCCAGTGCGTAGCCGGAGGCGGTCCAGGCGTCCACGCTCCGGTTGGTGACCCTGATCGTCACCTTGCCGCCCTGGGTTCTGGTCACAGGCGGGTTCGGCACCGGGTTCACGAACTCGTACTCGGCGTCGAACGGCGTGTGCGTGACCGCGAGCCGCGGCGGGTTCGCCGTGCCGGCCTGCGCGAACTTCTTCCAGCCGAAGACATCGGTCTCGGAGGCGCGCACGGTGAGGCCGTAGTTCGGCTGCTGGCCGTTGGCCCAGCGCTGCACCAGGTCACGGCCGGCGTTGCCGAGCGGAATCGCCTCGGTCGCGGTCGGGCACGGTGAACTCGTCTGGCCGTGCGGGATGTAGCCGTGGGCGAAGTTCTGGTTGGTGAGCGCCGCGGGGTCGAAGCCCGGCCCCGGATAGCTGTAGCCGGGGCCGGCCGTCCACGGCGCGGTGACCGCGTGGACGGTGACCGGCCGGGCACTGCACGACCACGAGTGGTAGTTGGTGAGGGAAAGCTGCGCACCGAAGATCTTGTGGTTGCGCAGGGTGTTCTCGATACCGGGGAACGCGAGGTAGCTGGCGGCGGTGTAGCTGCCGCTCGAGTCGGTGGCGTGCCCGACCCGCAGGTCGTTGGTCGCGCTGGAGCCGTTCTGGACGTACATGCTCGCCGCGGCCGGGCGCACGTCGACCGATGGGTCAACCGTCACCGGGTACACGCGGCGCGGGTCACGCAGCCATGCCTCGTCGAGGGTCATGCGCAGGCCGCCCTCGACCAACTCGTAGGTGACGCCGTAGGACGTCGTGTACTGGCCCATGCGCTCGTCGAAGGCCGAGTCGGTCATGAACCCGCGGGGGATCCTCGCCCGCTCGGCTCCCTTTCCGTCCCGGAAGACCACCTCCCCGTCCACAAGGGAGGGACGCAGCCCCGTGACATTGAGGGGGAAGAGCCATGAAATGGGTGCGTCAGGGGACTTCAGCCCGACGGTCTCCTTGAGGCCGCGAGACGTCACCTCGAGTCGCAGGTCCGCCCCGGGTCGTACCTCCGGGTAGGTGATCGTGCTGCCGTCCGCCTTGCCCGCCGACCGGGCGACCCCGGTCGCTGTGAACTCGATGCGCTGATCACCGTTGATGTCGAGCCGTGCCAAGGGTCCCGTGCCGGTTTCGTTCGCCGTCCAGATCCGGACGGAGTCGGCGGCATTGCGCCATCCCTGTCCGTCCGGCACGAGCCGGGTGTCGATGGGCTGCCAGGTGCCGTCCGAGCGGCGGAAGTTGAGTGGGTCGCGGCTGAACTCGGTGGTCTCCGTGCCGTCCGCGTTGACGAACGTGCGTTGCGACTCCTGCCGCTCCTCGGGCAGCTCTCGGCTGGTCGCCGCGTCGAACCCGCGCACGGCACGGTCCGGTGGCTCCCCGACTCGCGCCACGTTCCGCGCCGCGGCGGCCTCCTGCTTGCCGATGGGTGGATACTTCGACTGCTGCGACTGGGGATCGGCGAGACTCCCGCGACCGCCGGACTCGTGCGGCAGCCCCGCCGCGTCGCCCCACTCCTGGGCCGGTCCGTGCCCCGGCGCCGCCACGTCCCGGCTCGTGCTCGGCGTGCCCGGCCCGAGCACGCTCGCGACCAAGGCGAGCACGACCAGCACCACGAGAGTTCGTCTGGCAACTGAGGTTTTCGACACCCTGCCCCTCCAGGAACGGATAGCGGCGTAAACAAATACGCCAACCGCAGCAACGGGTGACCCCTCCCCGCGGAGGCTCGCCAAGAAACACGAATACCGCCTCAACAAATCGATGACAATACGGAACCTCCATTCGGACCAGTCGGAAAATGTTACACAGTAGATCTGTGATGCATGTCACTCGCAAGACTGATTGACGCCTGCTACCGGCCGTTCAACACTGGCCAATGGTCCGCGCGGGGACGGGCGACAGCACGAGGTACGACTCGAGCAGCACTGGGGCAACGAGACCATCTGGCGTGACGCCGTTCATTTGACGGCCGAGGAATTCAGCCTGCCATTCCACCAGCATGTTTCCGCGCAGGGACGGAAGGAACACCACCGTGCGCCTCGCACGCATTTCCACGATTTTCGCTGTGTGCGCGTTAGCCGCGTCGACGCTCGAAACAGCGAGCGCCACACCCGTCGGCGAACCGTCGACGCTCCAGTGTGCGTCGAGCGTCCCGGTCTACCGCGTCGTCTCCAGCACTGGTGAGATGAAGGAGTACCAGCACCTCGAGCCGGAGTCCGGCGTGCTGTCCTGGGGCGCCAGCCCGACCATCGGCCAGGCCTGGCAGAACGGCCGCGCGGTCGCGGCGCCGGACGGGGTGATCTACGCCGCGTGGAACACCGGCGAGCTTCGGCGCTACCGCTGGGTGAACAACGCGTGGGAGATGTACAACGGTAACTGGCACCAGGTCATCGACCCCACCGGCTGGGACCGGTACACGACGGCCGACTACCGCAACCGCATCACCGTCGACACCGAAGGCCATATCTACACCGTCGAACCCGACGGGTTCCTGCACTGGCGGTCCTACGACGCCACCACCGGCACCTGGCGCCACCGGGTCATCGCCGGTGGCTGGAGCCAGTACAACCTGATCTTCGCCGCCGGCCGGGGCGTCATCTTCGCCCGCACGAACACCGGAGACCTGCACCGCTACCGCTACCACGCCGCGTCCAACCGCTGGATCGGCCCGCTTCGCGACATCGGCCGCGGCTGGGGCCGGTTCGACCGCGTGTTCTCCGCCGGCGGCGACATCGTCTACGCCATCGAACCCGGCGCCGACATGTACTGGTACCGCTGGAACGAGGACACCGAGGCCTGGGCATCCCAGACCGGACAACTCATCGGCCGCGCCTGGCTCGACGTGTCGACGACCGCGCGACCGGACGCCTGCCAGCGGGTCGGCACCACCGTGCCGGCCCGCCCGGCGGTCACCGCGCAACCGCACGGCGCCGTCACGCTCCTCGGCACTGGCGACGGCCACGTCCACTACAGCTACGTGGACGCCGAAGGCCGCGCCGCGCACGCCGAGGCGGCTGACCTGACCGGCGGCACCCCCATCGGCGTCGCCGTCATACCCGGCTTCCAGGGTGTCACCGCGACCACCGCCACCGGCGAGTACCAGGACGGCCGCGTCGCGCTCCTCGCCACCGGCACTGACGCCGACACCCGCGAGAGCGTCCTGGGCGCCAACGACGTCTGGTCCACGCCGACCAACGAGGGCGGCTACCTCGTCACCGCTCCGTCGATCACGCGACTGAACGGCAACGTGCTCGCCGCGTTCGCCCTCGACGCCGACTACAACCTGTGGACGCGCAGGCAACCCGCGGCCAACGCCCCGCTCGACGGGTGGCGGCTGGTCGGCGCGACGCCGCTCGCGCACCAGCGGCTGACCGTCGTGCCCACCAGCACGGGTGTCCGGGTCATCGGTCTTGGCCGCAACGGTCTGTTCCAGACCGCAACGATCGAGAACAACACCCTCAGCACCTGGGCCAGCCTCGGCGGGAGCGGGTTCACCGGCACCGCCCCAGCCGTCACAATGCCGGACGGCACGATCCAGGTGTTCGCCGTCGACAGCACCGGCACCGTGCAGACCCAACGCCAGACCGCGAGCGGCTTCCCCGGCACGTGGACCGCGCTCAGTGGAACGACGGCGGCGGGTAGCCCGTCGGCGATCCTCGCTCCTGACGGCACGCTCCAGGTCGTCGTGCGGGGTACGGACAACTACGTGTACTACTCCGGTCAGACCGCGCCCGGCACCACCACTTACACCCCGTGGCGGACCGTTACCACCGCTGACGAGACCTCCACCGACCCGAGTGCACTCGCAGTCCCGAGCGCGAGCACCTGGGTGATTGGCTACTTGACCGAGACCGGCGTGCCGAAACTGCGGCGCTATCAGCCACCCGTGTCCACTCGTTCCGGTCAGACCTCGTTCGCGGACCTACCGATACACGGGATCTAGTGACCCCGCGTGTCCAGATGATCTCGATCGGGTGATACCTTCGGGAAAGATCGGGGGATCATCACTTGTGGACGTCTGAGGATGGCGCGTGGCTGTCACATCTACTGTTCCGGTATCCCCGTCCGAACACGATCCGGCCCAGCCGCGAGCGCGGCGAACCTGGTTGTTCGTCGCGCTCGGGCTCGGAGTGCTGTTCCTGCTCGGTACGCGCGCCGCCTGGTTCTTCACGATCGACGACGCGTACATCACGTTCCGCTATTCGGACAACTTCGCACACGGCGACGGACCGGTGTGGAATGTCGGTGAGGATCCGGTCGAGGGGTTCACCAACTTCCTCTGGATGCTCTGGCACACCCCGTTCGCCCTGGTCGGACTCGACCTGCCGCTCGTGGCGAAACTGACCTCGTTCGCCGCCGGCGCCATCGCACTGGCGCTGCTCGTCCGGTACTGCCACCAACGCTACGGGCTCGTATCCGCGCTCGTGGCTGGCGGCGCCTACGTCGTGTTCGTCCCCACCTACTTCCACATCACCAGCGGCCTGGAGACCATGGCGTTCGCCGCACTGCTGCTCCGCGCGGTCATCGTCGGGCTGCGGGCCATCAACGGACAACCCGTCCGGACGTGGGAACCACCACTACTGCTCGTGCTCGCCGGCATGCTCCGCCCCGAAGGCGTGCTCGCGGCCTTCCCGGCGTTCGCCGCCTGGCTGTGGATGAACCGCCGCGAACGTCAGGCCTGGTTGTGGACCGCCGGCGCGGCCATCGTGGGCGGGACGTACTTCGCCTGGCGGTGGGCCTACTACGGCCACCTCTTCCCCAACACCTTCTACGTCAAGTTCGGCAACATCGACGCGGGCGAGCTCTGGCTCCAGACCACCATCCCCCTGCTGCTCCCACTCCTGCTCTGCACCCTCGCCCTCCTGCTGCGCCGGGACACCCGCTGGTCCGGCGTCGTGCTGTGCGCCACCGTCGCCACCACCTACCTCACCTACCTGGTCTCCGGACCGACCATGGACTACCTCTACCGCTTCGCCTACCACGCATTCCCCGTGCTGTGCCTGGCCGCCGGCCTCGCCGCCGGCCCCTTCCACCGCTGGTGGCTCGCCTCCGGCATCGGCGCGGTCGCCGTCGGCTGGGTCGCCGTCACCGGCGCCCAGGCACCCGACCTACCACTCATCGCCAACTACGGACCCGACCTCGCCCGCACCCACGTCCCCATCGGCCAAGGACTCGCCCACGCCGACCTGCCACCCGAGTACCGCACCCTCGCGGTCAACGACGCCGGCGCCATCCCCTACTACAGCCGCTGGACCACCATCGACTTCATCGGCCTCAACGACGAACCCATCGCCCACCGCGACACCGACCCCACCACCCGCGTCACCCAGGCCAAACCCACCGTCATCATCGTCCGCAGCTACGACCCCAACATCCCCGCCGACGCCTACGGCCTCAACGTCCCCGAAGCCACCCGAGGCTACGAACACATCGGCACCGTCCAGATGCGCGACGGCTACTACAAACAGATCTTCGTCCTCCCCGAATGGGCCGACAAGGTCCGCGAACCCGTCATGGCCGCCGTCGACCAGGCACAGGCCACCTACGACCCCGGCCGCTACGACCTCACCATCGACCGCTGGCTCGACCGGCTGCGCAACGGCCTTCCCTGGTGACTCAGGCCGGGCAGGTACTGATGACCGACGCGATGGCGTCGTGTTCGGCCTGGTCCACCGACAGCTGGTACTTGGTCTTCATGTGGAGCCAGCGGGCGATGTAGCCACAGTGGTCCTGGTCGGGCATCCAGCGGGCCGGGTCGTCGTCGCCCTTGCTTCGGTTGCTGGAGGCCGTGACCGCGATCAGGCCCTCGATGTCGTTGGCGTACGCGTGGCGTTGCTCGACCGGCCAGTCGCCGGGGCGTTGGCGGCGGCCGTCGACGACCGGGCCGGAGCGGGCCACCTCCGCGAGCGGCACGACGTGGTCGATGTCCAGTTCGCTCGGGTCGGTGACCGTCACGCCGTCGTACGGGCTCACCCACTGGCCGGACGTCGGCGCGCACTTGCCGTTGACCACGACGTTCTGGCCCTGCTGCTGCAGCACGGTCTCGCGCGTGGTGCACTCGCCGGTCCGCGCCCAGTCCTCCAGCCAGTCCTCGCGTTTGTAGTGGGCGCCGGTGTCCTCCACCTGGATCTGCAGCGCCGCCAGCTGGTCCGCCAGCGCACCCGGCGGCAGGGCCGCCGGCGGCGGCGGGGCGGACGTGGGCTGGGTGGCCAGCGGCAACGCCTGGCAGCCACTCACGAACAACAGAGCACACAGGACGAGCAGGGGACGGCGGGGCACCGCGTGATCATTGCCTACGCGGGGCCCGATGTCGATGGGGTACGGACTACTTCCGCGCTATGCCGGCGAAGGACAGCTCGTTCATCTCCGGGTCCTCGGCGATGTCGCCGATGCCGCCCGGCCGCCACGTTCCCGTGGGGACGACGCCGGGGGACAGCAACTCGAAGTCGCCGAACAGGGCGGTGATCTCGGCTCGGGTGCGGGGGTGGACCTGGCCCGCACCGCGGCTCCCCCGGATGATGCCGGCGACGGCGTCGATCTTGTCGGCCTGCATGTCGTCCGTCATGTGGGTGATGGTCAGGTAGCTGCCGGGCGCCAGCGCGTCCCGGTACCGGGCCACCAGCCCCGACACGTCGTCCTCGTCCGGGATCCAGTGCAGCACCAGCAGGAACAGCAGGCCGATCGGCTCCTCGAAAGTCAGCAGGCGCCGGGCGGCGGGGTGGTCGAGGATGGTCGCGGGCGCACGCATGTCCGCCTCGATCACGGCGGCGTGGTCGTTGTCGGCCAGCATGAGCTCACTGTGCGCCACCGCGATGGGGTCCTTGTCGACATAGACCACACGACAGGATGAATCGTCCTGCTGTGCGATCTCGTGGACGTTGCCGACCGTGGGGATGCCGGACCCGATGTCGAGGAACTGGCGAACGCCCTGCTCGATCATGAATCGAACCGCCCGGGCCAGGAAGGCACGATTCAGCCGCGCCGCCGCCCGTATTCCCGGGACAGCGCTTTCCACCTGGTCAGCCATCGCGCGATCGGCCGCGAAGTTGTGGCTTCCGCCGAGCAGGTAGTCATATGTACGCGCCCCGCTCGGCGCGGACGTGTCGACGATTGACGGTACCCAATCCACTGCTACACCTTAATTCACCAACGGCGCCCGAATCGCACCCGATCGGGTGCTTTTGGACTAACGCCACTGGTCCTACTGTAATCCCGCTCGCGATGCGTGGGAGTCCGCTATGGCAGTACCTGTGGCGCCTGGGCGGTGGCCGCTGCTGGGTCACACGCCGGTCCTGCTGCGCCGCCGTTTCGGCTTCACGGAAGGGCTTCGGCGGCATGGCGACCTGGTCCGGGTGTACCTTGGCGGCCTGCCGATGTACTTCGTCACGAGCGCCGAGCTGACCCACCAGGTACTGGTCATCAAGTCAGCAAGCTTCGGAAAAGGAGCGATGTTCGACAAGTTCCGACCATTCGTCGGGAACGGGCTGGTGAATTCCAGCGGGGCCTTTCACCTGCGACAACGAAGGTTGGTCCAGCCGGCGTTCCACCGCGACCGCATCGCGCGCTACACCGAAACCATGGAAACCGCGATTACCAATTTGTGCGGCTCGTGGAAACCGGGCGAGGTCCGCGAGATCAACGAGGATATGCAGGCCCTCGCGGTGACCATTGTCGGCGAGGCGTTGTTCGGCACCGAGCTGGGCAGTTCGGCGATCGAGGAGGCCCGGCGATCAATTCCGGTCGTCATCCGGCAGGGCATGATCCGGGCCCTTTCCCCGGAGCCGGTCGGCCGGCTGATGGTGCGCGGGAACCGGCGGTTCGACCAGGCCGTCACGCGCATGCGGAGCGTGGTGCAGGGGCTGATCGAGGACTGGCGCGCGGACGGACGAGACCGCGGCGACCTGCTCTCGATGCTGCTGCTGGCCCGTGACGAGGATGGCGCCGCCATGACCGACGAGCAGGCCTACGACGAGGTCGTCACCCTGCTGTCCGCGGGCATCGAGACCAGCGCGCTCGCGCTCGCCTGGCTGTTCCACGAGATCGCGCGCCACCCCGACGTCGAACGCCGCGTGCACGAGGAGGTCGACCACGTCCTCGCCGGCCGCCACGTCACGTTCGACGACGCCGCGAAGCTCACCTACCTCCGGCAGGTGATCAACGAGACCCTGCGGAGGTACCCGGTCTGGATCCTGATGCGCCGCGCGACCGAACCCGTCGAGCTGGATGGCGTGCCGATCCCCCGGGGCACCGAGGTCACGGTCAGCCCACAGGCCCTGCACCACGACCCGCGCAACTTCCCCGACCCCCACCGCTTCGACCCCGACCGCTGGGCGCCGGAGCGGGCCAGGGAGATCCCGCGCGGCGCGTACCTCCCGTTCGGCGCCGGCAACCGCATGTGCGTCGGCAGCAGTTTCGCCCTGCTGGAGATGGCCGTGACGGCGGCGACGATCGCGAGCCGCTGGCGGCTCACGCTCGCCCGCCCGCTGAAGATCAGCTACACCTCCACCGCCTACCCGACCCGGCTGTCGATGACAGCCACACCCCGTTGAAAGGCCCCCATGTTCCACCGGCTCGCCGCAGCGGCACTGGTCGCCGGGATCCTGCTCGTCCCGACGCCGGCGCAAGCAAGCACCACCTGTGAGAACCGCGCGTTCCCCGTGACCGTGGCCGGGCTCCAGCTGACCATGGCCGGAACCCTCTGTGTGCCGAACAACGCGCACACCCTCCAGATCCTGGTCCCCGGCGGCTTCTACAACCGCTCGTACTGGGACGTCACGCTCGAGCCCCGCTCGTTCCGCCGCGCCATGAACGACGCCGGCTACGCGACCCTCGCGGTCGACCGGCTCGGCACAGGCGCCAGCTCCGAGCCGCCGAGCGTGCTGCTGACCGCCATCACCCAGGCGGACGCCGTCCACCAGGTCGTCCAGGCCATGCGCCCGCAGTTCACGAAGATCATCCTGGGCGGCCACTCCCTCGGCTCCGCCATCTCGATCATCGAGGCCGCCACCTACCGAGACGTGCACGGCGTGCTGGTGACGTCGATGGGCCACCACCTCAACGCGCTCGGCATCGCCCCCATCGCCGCCACGTTCGTGCCGGCCAACCTCGACCCGGCGTTCGCCACCCGGACGCTGGACCCCGGCTACCTGACCACGATGCCCGGCACGCGCTACTCCATGCACCAGCCGGGCCCGAACGTGGCGGCGGCGGTCACGCTCGACGAGTCGACGAAGGACGTCGCCGCGCCGTCCGAGCTGGTCGACGCCGCGCTGCTGGGCACCGTCACCCCGTACACCGCGCTCGTCGGCGTCCCGGTGCTGTCCGCCATCGCCGACAGCGACCCGACGTTCTGCGGCCTGCTCGCCACCAACTGCTCCACGGCGGCGACCTACCGGGCCGCGGAGGCACCCTTCTACGGCCCCGCCGCACGGCTTGAGACCTACGTGTTGCCCGGCTACGGCCACGCGTTCAACTACGCGCCCAACGCGCCGAACCTCCACGCGGCCGTGGTGAGCTGGGCCGACCGGATGGTCGGGCGATGACGAGCGCCCTGCCCGCGACACCGGCCCGCCCCGAGAGGGAGCGGGACAAGACCGCGCGGAAGTGGGCGTACCTGCTCTGCACGACCACCTACGTGCCGCTCATGCAGGCCGACCTGGAGCAGCCGTTGCGTGAGATGGTCGACGAGCTGTTCACCGCGCTGCCCGGCGAGGGCGTGGAGGTCGCCGAGCGGGTCGGTGCGCGGCTGGTCGAGCTGAACTGCGTGGACCGCAGGAACCTGCAGGTCACCATGGACGTGCTGGCCGGGCCGCTGTTCACCGGCGCGCAGCGGCCCGAGCGGGTGACCCACCTGCTCGGCGGGCTGGCCGCGGGCTACGCCGAGGCGCTGCGGAAACGCACGGTCGACCAGCAGGAAAGCATGGTTCGCGCGGTGAAGGCGGTCGCCATGAAGGCGGCCGCCGCGGCGAAGGAGCACCAGACCGCGCGCTCGGCGATCTCGACCGAGCTGTCGCTCCTGCGCCGCCAGCTCTCCCACCAGCTGCTGCACGACGCGCTCACCGGCCTGCCGAACCGCCAGTTCTTCACCACACGGCTGGAGGAGGTGCTGAACTCGGGCGGCCCGACCACGCTGTACCGGATCGAGCTGAACGGGTTCGCCCTGGTGGGCGAGGGGCTCGCCGAGCCGTGCGCGGACGCGTTGCTGGTCGACGTCGCGAGCCGCCTGCGTGCCGTGGCGGCCGGCGAGGACGCGATGATCGCGCGGGTCGACCGCGCTGGTTTCGCGGTGCTGCACGAGCACCGGCCCGAGGTGACGCGGAAACACCTGTCGCCGGCCGAGTTCGTCGGCCGGTTCACCGAGGCGCTCGCCGAGACCACCTACGTCGGTGACGACGGCGTCGCGCTGACCGCCAACATCGGCGTGGTCCAGAGCCCGCCGCACGGCACGAACCCGATCGAACTGCTGCAGGCGGGCGACATCGCGCTCCGGCAGGCCCAGCTGGCCGGCCCGGGCCACTGGCGGCTGCTGGACCGGGACGACCACGCGGCGGCCCGGGCGGCGGCACGGCTGGCGGCGATCATGCCGGGGGCGGTGGAGACCGGTCAGCTCGCGGTCGGCTACGGCCTGCGCGTCGACCTGGCCGACCGGCAGCCGGTCGCGGTCGAGGCCTACCCGCGGTGGGACGAGGCCGGGCTGGCCGGGCCGAGCTGCGTGGCACTCGCCGAGCAGACCGGCCTGAGCCCGCAGATCGGGCGGTGGCTGCTGCGGGTCGCCGGCGAGCAGGCACGTGCGTGGACGACCGAGCTGCCGCTGTCGGTGAACCTGTCGCCGAACCAGGCCGCGGCGGCGGACCTCGTCGACTCGGTCCTCGACACGCTGGCCGAACTCTCGCTGCCGGCGGAACGCCTGCGGGTGGCGCTGCCGGCGACGGAGGTGTTCGTGGGACGGCCGCAGGTGCTGGACAACCTGGCCGTGCTGGCGAAGTCCGGCGTGCGGACGGCAGTGCACGACTTCGACGGCAACCCGTCCGATGTGGTCAAGCTGCCCGACCTGCCACTGCGGACGGTGTCGCTCTCGCCACGCCTGGTCGCCCTGGCCCGCACGCTGGGTGCCAAAACCCTTGTGTCGCAGGCGATGTCGAGCCTGACCACGCTGGTGCACGAGGCCGGCGCCACGGTCGCGGTGGACGATCTGCGCACCGAGCCCGAGGTCGCCTGGTGGTGCCGGGTGGGCGCGGACATCGGGGGTGGGCCCATGTTTCAGGGTGAACCCTGAGGGATCTCCCGGGTAAGCCCGGAGTTCTCGCCCTCTTCGTTGTTGGAGCCTTGTCTGCGTCATCCCGACCCGAGACACAGCACCGAGGGGGCTCCCGATGGGCAAACCGATGTTAACCGTGCGGATCGCGAGATGGAGTGCCGAACACCCGTGGCGCGCGATCGGCGCGTGGCTGCTGTTCGTGGCGATCTGCATCGGCGCCGGACAGGTCACCGGCACGAAGAGCGCCGACTTCGACGACAACCCGACGGGTGAGCTCGCCACCTACCAGAGCATCGTCGACGAGGCCGGCTTCACGCGGCCGGCCGCGGAGAACGTCCTGATCTCGGCCCGTTCGGGGGAGCTCGACCAGGACCGCGCCATGGCCGCGGCCGGCGAGGTGCGGGCCGACATGGGGGCGCTGCGGGAGGTCGAGAAGGTCAGCGACCCCGTGCCGTCGCCGAAGGGCACGGCGGTGCTGGTCAACGTCGAGCTGGCCGGTGACCCGGACGACGCGGAGGACCGGGTCGACAAGCTGCTCGCCACGACGGCCGCGGTGCAGAAGCAGTACCCGGACCTGCTGGTCGAGGAGGTCGGCGGAGCCTCCCTGGGCAAGGCGCTGTCCGCGACCCTCGGTGACGACTTCCAGAAGGCCGAGCTGATCAGCATCCCGGTGACGCTGGTGATCATGCTGGTGGTGTTCGGCGCGTTGATCGCGGCCGGGGTGCCGGTGCTGCTCGCGATGTCCGCGGTGGGGGCCGCGCTCGGGCTGTCCGCGCTGGCGTCGCAGCTGATCCCCGCGACGGACAACACCTCCAGCATGATCCTGCTGATCGGCATGGCGGTCGGGGTGGACTACTCGCTGTTCTACGTGCGGCGTGACCGGGAGGAACGCGCGAAGGGGGCCGGGCACGTCGACGCGGTGGAGATCGCGGCGGCCACGTCGGGGCACGCGATCGTGGTGTCCGGCATCGCCGTGACCGTCGCGATGGCCGGCATGTTCGTGGTGAACGACATCGTGTTCTCGTCGATCGCCGTGGGCACCATCCTGGTGGTGCTGGCCGCGATGATCGGCTCGATCACCGTGCTGCCCGCGCTGCTGGCGAAGCTGGGCCGGTTCGTGGACAAGCCGAGGATTCCGTTGCTGTGGCGGCTTTCCATGCGGAACTCGGGCAACCCGCGGTTCTGGCGGGCGGTGCTGAAGCCGAGCCTGCGGGCCCCGCGCACGACGTTGATCATCTCGGGGGGCCTGCTGGCCGCGCTGGCGGTGCCGGCGTTCAGCATGACGTTGAACGCGCCGTCGGAGTCGGACCTGCCACGCAGCATCCCGATCATGCGCTCGTACGACCGGATGACCGAGGCGTTCCCGAGCACGGGCGCGTCGCACCAGATCGCGGTCCGGGTGCCGGCCGCCGAGACGACCGCCGCGAAGGCGGCCGTGGACGACCTGCTGGCGCGCCTGGCGAAGGAGCCCGGTTTCGCCCACGACCAGGCGCCGAAGGTCACGCCGGTGAAGGACGGCCGGATCTACCTGATCTCGGCGGGCATCCCGTACGACGGCACGTCACCCGAGGCCGACCAGTCGCTGGCCCGGCTGCGGACCGTGCTGCTGCCGGCCACGGTGGGCACGGTCGCGGGCGCGGAGTTCGCGGTGAGCGGGCAGACCGCGGGTGAGAACGACTTCGTGTCGAACATGAACGACGCGCTGCCGTGGGTGATCGGGTTCGTGCTGCTGCTGACGTTCCTGGTGATGCTGTGGGCGTTCCGGGCGCCGGTGATCGCGTTGAGCGCGATCGGGTTGAACCTGCTGTCGGCGGGGGCGGCGTACGGGTTGCTGGTGCTGGTGTTCCAGAACACCTGGGCGGAGGGCCTGCTGGGCTTCACGTCGACGGGCGGCATCACGGCGTGGCTGCCGGTGATCCTGTTCGTGACGCTGTTCGGCCTGTCGATGGACTACCACGTGTTCGTGGTCAGCCGCATCCGCGAGGCGTCGGCGTCCATGCCGACCCGGGAGGCGGTCGCGGCGGGCATCACCCGCTCGGCGGGTGTGGTGACGAGTGCCGCCGCGGTCATGATCGGCGTGTTCTCGATCTTCGCGACGCTGAGCACGATCGACATGAAGCAGATGGGCGTGGGCCTGGCGGCCGCGATCCTCATCGACGCGACGCTGATCCGCGCGGTCCTGCTGCCGGCGCTGATGACCGTGCTGGGCAAGGCGAACTGGTGGACGCCGCGCTTCCTCCGCAAGCGCGAGGAGATCAACGCGACCGAGGAGACCCGCGTGCTGGAGCCAGTCGGCTGAGTGCACTGCCCTGAAGGACCCCTTCGGGACGTTGAACGTCCCGAAGGGGTCCTTCAGGGCATTAGGCTGGGGCGCCACACGATTGGGGGCAGCCGTGGACACGACTCCGAGACCCGACCAGGTGGTGCTCTTCGAGCCGGACGCCGGCACGCCGGTGTCCGATCAGGGAACGCTCCACGACCTGTTCACCGCGCCCCGGCGGTTGGTCCGCAGCGTGTTGCTGTGGCTGACCGTGCTCATCGGCGTGATCGGTCTGGTCCTGCCGGGGCATCCGGTCGGCTTCGCCGTTCCGGTGGTCGTGACGGCGGTGGGGCTCATCATCCTGGCGCTGAACGTCAAGTCGCACGTGTTCCTGTCGTCGGCCGAGTTCGCCGCGCTGGCAGGCAGTCCGACGAGGCAGGTCGTCCTCGGCGACGGCGGCCTGCGGCAGGCCGGCCGGACCGTGGGTCTGCGGCTGCCGGACGAGGACCGGTGGGTGGTGGGACGGTTGCCCGCCGCCGACAGGATGATGCTCGCGCGGCTTCGCCGGGTCTGGGTGTTCGGACCGTCGCCGGGCGGGCGCATCGGGCTCCTGGTTCCCGGTGGCAGCCGTCCCCTGGTGGCGCGGCTGGCCCCGGCGCCACCAGCGGGCGCACAGCCCGTGTCCACGACACCGGCCGAACCGCCGGCCCAGCCCGGACAGGACCCGGCGGTGCGGCTCGCGCTCCGGCAGCGGCTGGTCCTGGTCCTGCTGTCCGCGGCGTTCGACGTCGCCGTGATCGGCCTGCTGACGGTGAACGCGTTGGTCGTCCGGCCCGGCGAGCCGCTGTTCGGCAACGTGAGCTGGCTGGTGCCGGCGGCGATGTTCGCCGCCCTGCTACTGCAGAACCTCACCGGCGTCGGCCGCCTCCTCAGGGCGGGCCGGTCGCAGCGGTGGACGTGGACGCGGGTGACGGTGGGCCCCCTGAACGTCGTGGACCCTTCCCGGCTGCGGTTGCGCCTCCGGGTGGACGCGCCGCATGAGGAGATCAGCCTGATGCTGGTCGGCGCGTCGGCACTCGCGCTCGCCGTGCACGTGTCCGAGCAGCTGTGGATCATGGGCGATCTTCGCTCGTCCGGTCGGATGTTCGTCGGGATCCCCGGGGTGCCCGCGATGGGTCAGGTGCTGGCGCGCAAGCGGCCGCTGTAGGCCTGCTACCGCCTGGCCTGGGCGAACACCGTCAGGCCGGTGACGGCGGCACGGCTCAGGGGCATGATCACCTCCGGCCGCTTGCTGTCCCGGATGGCCGCGAGGTCGTTGCGAACCTCCACGCACGAAGCAGCCGAGTCCGACTTGCTCGACTTGCGCCACATGGTCATAGCCCCTCCATCAGTTCCGAGATCAGCGTAGTGCTATCACCTCGTGAAAGGGCCACCTTGTCGAGGCGTGCCAGGAGTACTTCGAAGTTGGGCACGTCCTTTCCGTGCAGGTAGAACGCGCCCGCATCACCGGCCAGCTCCACGTGGACCACAGGTGTTGTGTTGTGGAACCGCATCAACAAGAACGAATGCACCACCATCACCCGAGTCTGGTGGGCAGGGATGACCCTGATCTCCATGCCGATGCTCTGAGCCCGCAACAGGTGTTCGAACTGGCCACGCATCGCCTCGCGGCCACCGAACGGAGTACGCAGAACCGTCTCACTGATGAACGCTCGGTACGTGATCTTTGTGAGGATCTGTTGCCGGCGGAGGCGAGCCATCCAGCGAGTTTCGATGTCTTCGTCGGGAACGCCGTCGGCGCTGAGTACGGCAACGGCTGTTTCGTACGTCTGCAGCAGCCCTGGAACGACAGTGGCAGCGACGTTCACCAACTCGTAGGCGTCGGCCTCGTAGGACGCCAGTGCGCCGACTTCCTGTGGTACGCCGGGGATCGGGCGGTCCCACCAACCCGAGGACGACCCAACCTGGATCTCGTCGAGCACCTGCTCACGTTCGTCCCCGGGGAGTTGCCAGGCCGTCAGCAGAGTTGCCACTTCTTCGATGGTCACATGTCGTAGCCCTCGTTCGGTACGGCTCAGCTTCGCGGGCGGCCATTGGGCTATTTCCGCCGCCCGTTCGAGTGATAGGCCCACACGTTCGGTGCGGATTGCGCGTACGCGTGCCCCAATTATGCGATCGCGGGCCTGGGGCTCTTTCTTCACTGCCGCTCCTATCACCAGGTGCAAGTTCAACAATGGGATCGGAAGAAAGCGTAACCTGCGATATCGGCAGCGGATAACCGAGCCGGAAACAGGAGAACAATCCAGTGATCTACCTTCGCACCGACCAGTACACCCACGTGAGCCGGGACTGCCCCGTGCACGTCGACCTGCACCCGGCCGACGACCTCATCGAGATCGCCCTGGGCGAGCACCGGGTCGGCGGTGACACTCTACGACTCGTCGCCGACCGGCCGGACACGTGCCTGCGGCTGGCGGAAGCGTTGCTGGACGCGAGCGACCGGCTCGCCCGGCACCTGCACGCCAAGGCGAGCCACGATCCCGCGATGTCCCAGTTGGGCAGTCCGATGGCGAGTTAGCAGCGCTCGCGGGGCGGCAGGCCCACCGTGTCCGGGACGCGGTCGGAGTAGGTCTCCGCGAACGCGATGAAACGGTCCACGTCGCCCACCGTCGATACCAGACCCAGGGATATCCGGATCGCGCCGGCGGTCGGCAGGCCGATCAGGCGCAGGTAGTCGTCGAGGGATTCGGTTCTGGCACCGCGGAGGGCTTTCAGAGAATTGACGTCCAAACCGAAAGCGTCCTCGCCGACACCGGGGTTGCAGAAACAACCAGTGCGGAGCGAAATTCCCGCCGCCGCGGATTCGGCTGCCACCAGGCGTTCGTCGATCACGTTGCCGTTCAGGTCGAGGAAGTTGAACGCCACCGTGCCGCCCCGGGCCTCGGTGCCCAGCGGGCCGTACACGCGGACCATGGGTGACCCGTCACCGTGCCTCAGCGCGGACAGCCGGTCCAGCAGCCAGCCCGTCAGGCAGCGGACCCGGGTGGCGATCAGCGGCATCCCGATCCCGGCCAGCCAGTCGAGTCCGAAGTGGACGTCCGGGATGGCCAGGAAGTTCACCGTGCCGTCCTCGAACGCGATCTCGTCCGGGGCCATGGTGTGCCACGGCATGCCGACGCTCACCGCCTGGATCGTGCCGCCGGAGAACCACGGGCGGACCAGCCGCGCCAGCGCGTCACGGCGGGCGACCAGGCAGCCGACACCCGTCGGGTAGCCGAACAGCTTGTACCAGCTGACCATCACGAACTCCGGGCGCACCACGCCGAGGTCCAGCGTGCCCGTCGGCAGGTACGCGGCCGCGTCCAGCAGCACGTCGTAGCCGAGCCCCTGCGCGAGGCCGACCCAGTCGAGCGGGTGCCGCACGCCGCTGAAGTTGCTCTGCGCGGGATAGACGAACAGCCCGCGCCGGCCACGGGCGAGCACGCCGGTCAGCGCGGCGGTGTCGACCCGCAGCTCCGGCGCCCGCGTCGGCACGTACACGGTCCTGGCGTGCCCGCGGCGCGCGAACTCCCGCAGGCCGTTGACGGAGTTGTGGTTGTCGAACGTGAGCACCAGCCGGGTGCGGCGGGTGAACGGGTACGCCTCCCCCACGAGCCGGGCCGCGCCGGTCGCGTTCGGGGTGAACACGGCGGTGTACTCGCCCGGGTCGGCGTTGAAGTGCGCCAGGACCCGGGCGCGGGCCTGTTCGACGAGCAGCGTCGAGGCCTCGCTCGTCGGGTTCACCGAGTGCGGGTTGCCGAACAGGTTGCCGGCCAGGCGTTCCGCGTGCGCGCGGAACTGCGCCCGCGCGGCCAGCCCGGCGCCGGTGTAGTCGAGGTACAGGTGCCCCTGCTCGTCGAGGTAGCCGTACTCGCCGGCCCGCAGCTCGTCGAGCCGGCCGGTGTCCGCGTACTCGGGGTACGCGGCCAGGAAGTCACTCATCGGGTCTTCCGGCGGAGCACGAGGAGCGTCGAGGCGGCGAACAGCACCGCGAAGCCGGCCAGGATCGTCCAACTGGTCCATAGTGGATGGTCGAAGCTGTCCTGGTACTGCGCCAGCAGCGGCGGCCCGAGCGGGGAGCCGCCATCCCGCCACAGCTCCGGCAGGCCCGCGGTGTGCCCGAGCGCCTCGAACGCCCACCGGTTGCTCATCGCGTAGCTCATCCACCGGCCCACGTCCGCCATCACCGGCACCGGCAGGAACGCGCCGACGAACAGCACCTGCGGGAAGCACAGCATGGGCAGCGTCAGCGCGGCCTGCGACGGGTTGTTGACCGCGCTCGCGCACAGCAGGCCGAGCGTCAACGCGCACAGCGACGCGAGCGCGACCGTCCCGAACAGCTGGGCGTTGCCGGTCGTGTCGAGTGCGGGCAGCCGGTCGGTCACCGAGAGCAGGCCGAGCAGCAACGCGTCCACCAGGCACAGCAACGGAAGCAGGGTGGCCACTTTCGACAGGAGATACGGAGTGAGCCGCAGCCCGGCCCGGCGTTCCCGGCGCAGGATGGCGAACTCGTCGCAGATCTGGGACAACCCGTAGGTGAGGCCGAAGAAGAACCCGCCGAACGCGATCCAGAACAGGATCATCACGGTCGTGTTGGGGCTGGGGGCGGCCGGGTCGAACGCGCCGGGCCGGAACAGCATGAGGAACATCACCGCGATCACGACCGGCGACCCGATGAGGATCGCGAGCGTCAACCTGTTGCGTGCCAGCAGTTCCACGGACCGCATGGTCAGCAACCACCACTGGCGAACGTGCCGCCGCTCCCGCTCCGGCTGCGGTGGCTCGAAGACGATCGCGGCCGGGGACCACTCCGGCGGGTCCCCGGCGAGCCGGTCGTAGACCTCCTCCGCGGTGGTGGCGCCGAAGTGCTCGAGCGCGGCGTCGGGCTCGCCGACGAACAGCAGCCGGCCGCCCGACAGCACGAAAACCTCGTCGCACAGGGCGATGTCGCTCGGCGTGTGGGTGGTGAGCACCACGGTGTTGCCGGCGTCCACGAGGGAACGCAGGTGCCGCAACAGGTCCCGCCCGGTCGCGGGGTCGAGCCCGCTGGTCGGCTCGTCGAGGAACAGCACGTCGGGCCTGGCGAGCAGCTCGACGGCCGTGCTGGCCCGCTTGCGTTCGCCGCCGCTGAGGGTCGCGATGGTCGCGGCCCGGCGGTCGGCGAGCCCGAGCGTGTCGAGTACGTCGTCGACGACCGCCGGGTCCCGCTCGCCACGCAGCCGTGCGGCGTAGAGCAGGGCGCGGCGCAGCGGGAGGTGCGTGTGCACGATGTCGTCCTGCGGCACGAACCCGACCTCGGGTGGGTGGGTGACCTGCCCCCGCGTCGGTGTGCGGACGCCGGCGAGCAGTTCGAGCAAGGTGGACTTCCCCGCCCCGCTCGGCCCGATGATGGCGATCAGCCGCCCGGCCCCGATCTCCGCGGTGACGGGCTCGAGCGTGAAGTCCCCGGCGGTCCAGGACGCGGCGAGTGCCTGGACGCGGGGAACAGTTTTCGTGACAGGCATGCGGTCCTCCCGGCTTTCCCGCCAGTGTGCCGCAAGCCAGCCCTCAACGTGCGATGGTATGTCCACCGTTGACCGGGATGCACTGCCCGGTAACGAAGGCCGCACCGTCCGAGGCGAGGAACGCCACCGTCTCCGCGACGTCGCCGGGCGTCCCCATGCGCCCGAGCGGCACCTCGGCGGTGTACCCGGCCCGCTCCTCGGGTGAGGCGTCCGCGTGCCGCTCAACGGGAATCCACCCGGGCGCGACCGCGTTGACCGTGATGTTCCACGGTCCCAGCTCACGTGCCCAGACCCGGGTGAGGGCAAGCTGCGCGGATTTTGCGGCAGAATAGGCTGCCCATCCGGGCAACGCGCGGTCCGGCATGTCCGAGCCGATGTTGATGATCCGGCCGCCGCCCCGGGTTCTCATGCCTGGTACCACGGCCTGCGCGAGCAGGGTCGGGCTCTTGACGAAGAACTCGAGCTGGTCGAGGTGCGTGCGCCAGGTGAGGTCCGCGAGCCGCACGACGGGCTGCGGTCCGGTCGCGTTGGCGACCAGACAGCGGACCGGACCGAGCCGTTCCTCGGTCGCGGCAACGACCTCTTTGACTGTTGCCTCGTCGGTCACGTCCCCGGGCACAGCCAACCCACCGATCTCGCCGGCGACCTGTTCCGCGGTCTCGGCCCGAAGGTCGTTCACGGCCACTGCCCACCCGCGTGCGGCGAGGGTACGGGCGATGGCGGCCCCCAGGCCCCGCCCGGCGCCGGTGACCAGTGCTGTCCCGTTGATCTCCATCCGGCCAGTGTCGCAGCGCCGCCGCGGTCCGGCCGTGTCCGGAGAAGGTCGGCGGTGTCCGGAATCCACGATGTGCCGAGCCGTCACGAGCCACAGTGGCCGCAGCCCCACTGTCCGAGAAGAGACTTCGACGATGAGACGCATCCTGGTGGCCGGAGTCGCGGCGGTGATGCTGGCCGTGTGCTGGAGCCCGCCCGCCGCGGCCATCAGATCGTGGGAACAGTTCTTCTGATGCGGCCCGGTGTCCGGGTGACGAGACGTCACCCGGACGCTGCCCCTTCAGAGGCTGTGGGCGGTGATGTCGCCGTAGGAGGTGGTGGCGTGGATGTCGAGCGCGGTCGTGCCGTCGTTGTTGAGGGTGTTGCTGACGCGGCCGTAGGAGGTGCCGGCGTCCAGGGCGGCCGAGACGCCGGCGGCGGCGCCGACGGTGATGCCGCCGGACTGGGTGCGGAGCACGACCGTGCCGCGGACGGCTTCAGTGATGCGGATGTCGCCGCGGGGGGTGCTGATCTGGGCGGGGCCGCCGAGCCGGCCGACCTCGACGTCGCCGTCGACCGCGGTGAGGCGCACGCTGGCGGCCTCGTCGATCGTGATGTGGCGGTAGGCGCCGTCGAAGGCGAGGTCGCCGAGGCGGCCGACGCCGTGGAGCTCGGCGCTGGCGGTCCTGGCCTGCACGCGGGAGCCGGTGGGTAGGTGGACGGTGACGTGCAGGGAGCCCGACGGTCCGAAGTACTGGTTCGTGGGCTTGCGGGTGTGGATGCGCAGGACGCCGTCGGTGTAGGTGACGGTGGTCTGCTCGGCGGCCGTGACGTCGCGGCTCTTGGCGGGGTTGGCGGGCCGGACCTCGACGGTGGTGTCGGCGCGGTCGGCGGCGATGAGCTGGACGCGCCCGGCAGGGATGTCCAGGACGGTGGCGATCGGGGCGGGGGTGTCGAACGTCTGCATCGTGTACTCCGTGGAATTCGTTGACCTGATGACGAAAACCACGATCGTCGCCCGCCCTGACACCGGACGGCCACCGAGCTGACACCACCACTGACACGCCGCCCATAGCCAGAACGAAGCACGATTGGCCTTCAGTGCCGCCCTGAACGGATCACCCAACGCGATCCGTCCAGGGCGGACACGAACTACTCCACCGGCGCCGCGAACTGGGCCGCGTACAGACGGTGGTACGCGCCCTCCTGCTCCAGCAGCTCCTCGTGCGTGCCCTGTTCCACGATGCGGCCCGACTCCATGACCAGGATCAGGTCCGCGTCGCGGATGGTCGACAAGCGGTGGGCGATGACGAAGCTGGTCCGGGACGACCGCAGCGCCGCCATGGCGTGCTGGACCAGGGACTCCGTGCGGGTGTCGACGGAGCTGGTCGCCTCGTCCAGGATCAGCAGCGACGGGCTGGCCAGGAACGCCCGGGCGATGGTCAGCAGCTGCTTCTCACCGGCCGACACGTTGGACGCCTCCTCGTCGATCACCGTGTCGTAGCCGTCCGGCAACGTTCGCACGAAGCGGTCGACGTACGTCGCCTGGGCGGCCGTGATGATCTCCTCCTCCGTCGCGCCCGGCTTGCCGTACGCGATGTTGTCGCGGATGGTGCCGCCGAACAGCCACGTGTCCTGCAGGACCATGCCCACCTGGGAGCGGAGGTCCTCGCGTTTCAACGCGGTGATGTCGACGCCGTCCAGCGTGATCCGGCCCGCGTCCAGCTCGTAGAACCGCATGATCAGGTTGACCAGCGTCGTCTTCCCCGCGCCGGTGGGGCCGACGATCGCGACCGTCTGCCCCGGCTCGGCGACCAGCGACAGGTTCTCGATCAGCGGCTGCTCGGCCCGGTAGGAGAACGACACGTTCTCGAACGCCACCCGGCCGCGGCGCTCAGCCGGCAACGAAGCGTCCGCCGGGTCGGGCTCCTGCTCGCCGGCGTCCAGCAGCTCGAACACCCGCTCCGCCGACGCGACCCCGGACTGCAACAGGTTCGCCATCGACGCGACCTGGGTCAGCGGCTGGGTGAACTGCCGCGAGTACTGGATGAACGCCGTGACCTCGCCGAGCGTCATCGTGCCCGACGTGATCCGCAGGCCGCCGACCACCGCGACCAGCACGTACGAGATGTTCGACAGGAACATCATCGACGGCATGATCAGGCCGGACACGAACTGCGCGCCCGACGACGCCTGGTACAGCTCCTCGTTGCGCCGGCGGAACTCCTCCTCCGACTCCTGCTGCCGGCCGAACACCTTCACCAGCTGGTGCCCGGTGAACGACTCCTCGATGTGCGCGTTCAACGCACCCGTGTTCTTCCACTGCGCGATGAACAGCTTCTGCGACCGCTTGCCGATCGCCCTCGTCACGAACACCGACGCCGGGACGACCAGCACCGCGATCAGCGCCAGCAGCGGCGAGATCGTGAACATCATGATGAGCACGCCGACGACCGTGAGCAGCGACGTCAGCAGCTGGCTCATCGTCTGCTGCAGCGTGGTCTGGATGTTGTCGATGTCGTTGGTGACGCGGGAGAGCAGCTCACCACGCGGCTGACCGTCGAAGTACCGCAGCGGCAGCCGGTGCAGCTTCGCCTCGACGTCCTCGCGCAGCTGCAGCACCATGCGCTGCACCACCGTGTTCAGCAGCCACCCCTGCGCCAGCGAGAACACCGACGACGTCAGGTACAGCCCCAGCACCCACCCCAGCACCGTCGCGAGCGCGCTGAAGTCGATCCCCGCGCCGGGCAGGCCGCGGAAACGCGCGATGACGCCGTCGAAGATGATGTCGGTGGCGTGGCCGAGCACCTTCGGCCCGGCGACGTTGAACCCGACGGCGAGCACGCCGAGCGCGACGACGACGGCGATGTTGACGCGTTCGGGCCGCATCCGCGCCAGCAGCCGCTTCGCCGACGTGCCGAAGTCGTCCGCCTTGCTGACCGGGCCCTGCATCCCCGGGAAACCCCGGCCGATCGGACCGGGCGCGGGCTGTGGTCTACGGGTCGCGGTTGGGGTGCTCATGCCGCCTGCTCCGGGGTCAGCTGGGACTCGACGATCTCGACGTACGTGGGACAGCTCGACATCAGCTCGCGATGTGTGCCGGCACCCACGACCGCACCGTTCTCCAGCACGACGATCTGCTCGGCCTCGAGGATCGTGGACACCCGCTGGGCCACCACGATCACCGCGGAGTGCTCGGTGTGCGGCCGCAGCGCGGCACGCAGCGCCGCGTCGGTCGCGAGGTCGAGCGCGGAGAACGCGTCGTCGAACAGGTAGATCTCCGGCTTGCGCACCAGCGCCCGCGCGATCGACAGCCGCTGCCGCTGTCCGCCGGACACGTTGGTGCCGCCCTGGGCGATGGCCGCGTCCAGCCCGCCCATCTCCTCGACGAACCCACGCGCCTGGGCGATCTCCAGCGCCTCCCACAGCTGCTCGTCGGACGCGTCGGGGTTGCCGTACCGCAGGTTCGACCGCACCGACCCGGTGAAGAGGTAGGCCTGCTGCGGCACCAACCCGATCCGTCCCCGCAGCACCTCCGGGTCCAGCGAGCGCACGTCCGTCCCGTTGACCCGGACCTCGCCGCCGGTGACGTCGATGAGCCGGGGGATCAGGTTGACGAGCGTCGTCTTGCCGGCGCCCGTGCTGCCGATGATCGCGGTCGTCTGGCCGGCCTCGGCGCGGAACGAGATGTCCCGCAGCACCGGGTCGGCCGCGCCCGGGTACCGGAACTCGACGCCGGCGAACTCGACCTCGGCCCGTGCCGGCAGCTCGACGACCGCCGCCTCGGGTGGCCGCACGGACGACTCGGTGTCGAGCACCTCGAGGATCCGCTCGGCGCACACGGCCGCGCGCGGGATCATCATCGAGATGAACGTGGCCATCATGACCGACATCAGGATCTGCAGCAGGTAGGACAGGAACGCGGTGAGCGCGCCGATCTGCATCGCGCCGGTGTCGACGCGGTGCGCGCCGAACCACAGGACCGCGACGCTGGACACGTTGAGGATCAGCATGACGGTCGGGAAGATCATCGCCTGCAGCCGGCCGACCCGCAGCGCGGTGTCGGTGAGCTGGGCGTTCGCGTCCTGGAACCGCTCGGTCTCCGCCTTCTCGCGGACGAACGCGCGGACGACGCGGATGCCGGACAGCTGCTCACGCAGGACCCGGTTGACGTTGTCGATGCGCTCCTGCATCAGCCGGAACTGCGGCACCATGCGCGAGATGATCAGGCCGATGCAGATGACCAGCGCCGGCACGCAGACCAGCAGCAGCCACGAGAGGCCGACGTCCTCCTGCAGCGCCATGATCACGCCGGCCACGCACATGATCGGCGCGGCGATGAACATCGTGGCCATCATGACCACCAGCAGCTGGACCTGCTGCACGTCGTTGGTGGTGCGGGTGATCAGCGACGGCGCGCCGAACGTGGCGACCTCACGCGCGGAGAAGGTGCCGACCTGGTGGAAGATCCCGCCGCGGACGTCCCGCCCGAAGGCCATGGCGGTGCGGGCGCCGAGGCGGACGGCGATGATCGAGCAGACGATCTGCAGCAGCGACACACCGAGCATCCAGGTGCCGGCCTGGAGGATGTAGCCGTTGTCGCCCTTCGCGACGCCGTTGTCGATGATGTCCGCGTTGAGGCTCGGTAGGTAGAGCGACGCGATCGTGCCGACGAGCTGCAGCACGAGCACGGCCGACAGCTCCCTGCGGTACGGCCGCAGGTAGGTGAACAGCAACCGGTTCAGCAACAGTTCCCCCTGGGAAGAAACGACCCGTATCTTATATTGTGCAAGGTAGGCCACTCACGTAAGAAACGCAACGTATCTTAGGGGACTCGTGGACGACGAGGCGACTGCATTAACGGCCGCCAAGCCGGCACAGACGCGACGCCGTGGCGCGGAGCTCGAACAGGCCATCCTGGATGCCGCATGGGACGAACTGACCGAGGTGGGCTACCCGGCTCTCACCATAGAGGCGGTGGCAAAACGGGCAGGGACAAGCAAACCCGTCATATACCGCAGATGGCCGCGTCGAGCGGAGCTCGTCATCGCCGCCTGGGCCCGCCGGCAGCCGGTTGAGTCCCAAACGCCCGATCTCGGTTCACTGAGGGCAGACGCGCTGCGCTTGTTCAGGCAGGTCGCCAAGCGCATGAACGCCATGATGAGCCAGACCATCGCGGGCGTGATGGCCGACGCGTTCAAGCACCCGGAGGTCCAGGCCCTGTTGCGGGAGCGGATGGACTCCGCGCCCCTCACCAACCGGATGTCGATGGTCGTGGACAACGCGGTCGCGCGCGGGGAGCTGAGGCCGGCGCGCCTGCCACCCCGCGTGCTGCGGCTTCCCCTGGACCTGATCCGCGCGGAGGCCATGGTGTGCGGCGGCCCGCTCCCGGACGAGACCCTGGAAAGCCTGGTGGACGACGTGTACATCCCCCTGTTGAAGGGACTCGCGATGGACTGACGGGTCAGTCCCGCTCCAGCATCAGCAGCGCGAGGCCGAAGGGACCGCCGGCGCCGGTGCACACGTCCGCGACGATGTCCAGGCCCGCGGCCGACAGCAGGTCGGCCAGGCCCTCGGGCGAGTACTTTCGGGACAGCGTCAGTCGTACCGTGTCGTCGAACCGGAACGGCACGACGGCGTGGTTGGGGAGGGTGAGCGCCGTGTCCTCGTCCGCCCGGTAGAGGGTCCTGGTCATCAGCGCACGGTCGCCCTCGACCTCGCCGAGGATCTCGACTTCCTTTGCCTGGACACCGGTGTGGCGTTCCAGTGCCGCGGTGGCGAACTCGCCGAACGCCGGGCTGTCGGCCTGCTCGTCCGCGGCGCGGGCGGCCAGGCCGTGGCTCAGGTCCGGTGTCACCTCGACCTCCAGCAGCAGGCGGTCGTCGGGCCGCAGCAGGCCGGCGAGGCGGCCGAGCACCGCGGTGTCGTCGTCGAAGCCGGCGATCGTGTTGCCCAGCAAGGAGAACAGCACGGGCGTGGGACCGAACAGCTCGTCGAGCATCCGCCGCAGCGCGGCGACGCTTTCGCGGAGCGAGAAGTCCCACGGCAGCGACATGATCCGGTCGGTCGGCAGGCCGAGACGCTGGATGAGGCCGCGGACGGCGAGGTGCAGCAGTTCGTCGCCGGTGTCGACGGGGAGGTAGCAGAGGTCCCGGTTCTTGCGCGACAGGTCCGCGAGGACGACGCCGTCCTTGCGCCCGTCGCCGGGGCCGAGGCTCACGTAGTGGCACGGCTCGGCGGGGGCGTGCTTGCGGAGGTTCCACCAGCGGTGCGCGAACGTGTCCACGCTCTGCCGCGGGGCGGCGCCGAGGGGGTCACGACACGCCGCCGCCCACGCGAGCGCCGCTCCCATCCCGGCGTACGCGTGGGCGGACGTGACCCGCTTGCCGTCCCCCGACGAGTCGAAGGGACGGCCAAGGTCGCTGGTGAGACCGATGAACCGCACCGTGCGGTCCGCGCCGGCCAGCTCGAGCCACTCGAGCGGCGGTGACGCGGGCACGCGTAAGACGGGTGGCGGCCCGCCCGCGACGGCGATCTCACCAACGGCCATCGCAGTCTCCCCTTCGCCGATGGCAGCGTGACAGAGGGATTCTGCATCTGCACGTGCATCTGCACAAGCTGACTGCAATAGGAAATTTGCGGAAATACTGGCGGGTGCTTTCCAACCAGAGGCCTGGTCAGAAAGGGCCTTTCCAATGGGACCGTGATTCACCGCCGCGGCGCGCGGACCGAGGAGCGCAGCACCCGACCGACGCCGGCAGCTGGCCCCCATGCCCTGAAAGGCGCGTTCGAGACGCTGAACGCCCTGAACGCGCCTTTCAGGGCGGTGAACCCAGCGGAGAACCACCCTGCCCAACCCACTGCCCCCCGCGTCCCTGCCCCGAAAGGCGCTTTCGAGACGTGCCGGATGCCCCGAAAGGGGCCTTCGAGACGTGCCCGATGCCCTGAAAGGCGCGTTCGGGACGTTGAGCGTCCTGAACGCGCCTTTCAGGGCATGGTCAACCGCGCGGGATTAGTGCACGGCGATGGGCCGCAGGTTCTCGTCGTGCTCGTCGACGTGGTAGTCCGCGTCCGTCGTCTGGTCGGTGCCGTTGGAGGCGCGGTTGCGGATGATCAGCGTGACGATCACCGCCACCAGCAGGTTCGCGACCAGGGCCACGAAACCGACGTAGATCTGGACCGTCGAGCCCGCGAACGGCTGCCACCCGAAGATGTTCAGCTTGTCGAGCGCGAGCGCCGAGCCGCCGAAGTGCAGCCGCCCGGTCGCCGGGTTCGGGATCTGGTACAGCAGGATCATCCCCCAGCCGAGGCCGACCACCCAGCCGGCGATCAGCGCCCAGCGGTGCAGCCACCGCGTGTACAGCGCGATCGCCACGGACGGCAGGGTCTGCAGGATGATCACGCCGCCGATCAGCTGGAGGTCGATGGCGTACTGCGGGTCGATCACCACGATGAACAGCACGGCGCCGAACTTGACCACCAGCGACGCGAGCTTCGCCTGCTTCGCCTCGTCGCGCGGGGTCGCGCCCTTGCGGATGTACTCCTTGTAGACGTTGCGGGTCCACAGGTTCGCCGCGGCGATCGACATGATCGCGGCCGGCACGAGCGCGCCGATGCCGATGGCCGCGAACGCGATGCCCGCGAACCAGGACGGGAACTGCCCGTTGAACAGCTCGGGGATGACCGTGTTGCCGTCCGGGCGCCCGGTGGCGTTGTTGGTGATCGGCTTGGTGCCCGCGGCGATCGCGACGTAGCCGAGCAGCGCCAGCAGGCCGAGCAGCAGCGAGTACGCCGGCAGCGCGGACATGTTGCGCTTCAGCACGTCCCGGCCGCGCGAGGCGAGGATGCCGGTGACCGAGTGCGGGTACAGGAACAGCGCGAGCGCCGAACCGAGCGCCAGCGTCGCGTACTGCAGCTGGTTGTTCGAGTTCAGCAGGATGTCGCCGAACGGCTTCTCCGTCGCCGGGTTGGTGGCGGACAGCTTGGTCTCGGCCGAGCTGAAGATCTCGCTCCACCCGCCGAGCTTGATCGGCAGGTAGATCACGGCCACCAGGATCACCAGGTAGATCAGGATGTCCTTGACGAACGCGATCAGCGCCGGCGCGCGCAGGCCGGACTGGTAGGTGTAGACCGCGAGGATCACGAACGCGATCAGCAGCGGCAGGTGGCCGAGGAAGCCGTGGCTGTTGAAGCCCATCGACCGCAGCACCGCCTCGAGCCCGACCAGCTGCAGCGCGATGTACGGCATGGTCGCGACGATGCCGGTGATCGCCACCAGCAGCGCCAGCAGCGACGAGCCGTACCGGCCACGCACGAAGTCGGCCGGCGTCACGTAGCCCTTGGCCCGGCTCACCGACCACATGCGCAGCACCGGCAGGAACACCAGCGGGTAGGCGATGATCGTGTACGGCAGGGCGAAGAACCCGGTCGCGCCGGCGCCGAACAGCAACGCGGGCACGGCGACGAACGTGTACGCCGTGTACAGGTCACCGCCGACGAGGAACCAGGTGATCCACGAGCCGAACTTGCGCCCGCCGAGCCCCCACTCGTCGAGGTGGTCGAGGGTGTCCGCCTGCCGCCACCGGGCCGCGACGAACCCCAGGACGGTGACGAGCCCGAACAGCAGGATGAAGATGATCAGTTCGGTCCACTGCATTACTCGGCGCTCCCCTCGTCCAGCCGGTCCACATCGGCCGGTTCGCCCGGCGCGGGCTTGACGGGCGCCTTCCTGGTCATCCGGTACACCGTGATCGTGCACAGCACCCCGACGGGGATCACGAGGAACTGGAACCAGTAGAAGAACGGCATCCCGAAGAGCGCCGGCGACTCACGGTTGTAGAGCGGTGTCAGTAGGACGATGAACGGGATCAGCAGGACCAGGTTCCACGGGTTGAACACCAACCCGCTGGCCCGGCCGCCTTGCTTGTTGGCCGACATAGGAGCCCTACCTCGTTGTTTGGCGTGACGGCTGACATACGGTGCCGGGTTACGATAGATCCGATGATCACCGCGGGCCAGAATGCGTGTCCGCAGTGTTATCAACCGAGGTAGACCTACCCGGCGAGCGCGAGCGCCCGGTCGGCCAATCGGGCGCGGAGGACGGCGGGCGGGCCGGGAAAACACGGCGGCTCCGCCTGCCCGGCGACGAGGTCGTCGACGAACGCCCGCACCCGGGCAGGGTCGGGCAGCAGCGCGCCGAGGTAGGCGACGACGAGCGGCTGGGCGTCGTCGACCACCGCGTACCAACCGTGCTCGGCGTCCCAGAGCAGGGCGGTGTCCCGTTCCGGGGAAGCGAGCTACAATGTCGTCGTATCGATGACAATAGCCACGTCATCGGGAGGATGACAATATGGACGACCTCCCCGCCGCCCGTGCGTTGACGCTGGTCCAGGACGTGCTCACCGACGCGGCGGCGCCCGCCGACCAGGTGCTGGCCGCGCTGGAGGTGCTCCGGCGCCTGCGCGAGCAACTGGCCACCTGGGAACCGGAGCTGATCACGGCCGCCCGGGCGGCGGGGGCGAGCTGGGTGGACCTGGCACCCGCCCTGGGCGTGGCGAGCCGCCAGGCGGCCGAGCGGCGCTACCTCCGCCTCCGCCCGTCCAGCACGGGCGAGCCGACCGGCGAGGGCCGGGTCCGCGCCGAACGTGACCGCCGCGCCGGCGACCGCGCGGTGGCGAGCTGGGCGAGGGAGAACTCGGCGACCCTGCGCGAACTGGCCGGCCAGGTCAGCGCGGCCACGGGCGCCGGCACCGTCCGCGACGCCCTGGCCGACGACGACCCGACGGCCCTCCTGTCCCCCCTCGCCAACGCCCAACCCGGCCTGGCGGCGGACCACGCCCCCCTGGCCGCCCGCATCGAGTCGATCACCGAACACACGGAACGCCTCCGCCGGGACGCCCGCCGCCCCGACTGACCAACCCAACCCACCCACCTGCCCCACCCCGTCCACACCCGCGAGTCCCGCCCTCAGCCACCGCGTGTCCCGCCCTCAGCCACCGCGTGTCCAACATTCGCAACCGGCGAGTCCAACTCTCAGGACCAGCGAGTCCAACTCTCGGACCCGTTCGGGATGTGCCCGAAAACGGGACTCGCCGGGGCCGAACGCGGGACTCGCGGGGCTGAGCGTGGGACTCGCCGGGGCTGGGGGCGGGACTCGCGCGGGGTTGTGGGGTGTCGGGTGTCCTGAACCTGCCCCTTGGGGCACAGCTGAGACCGCGCCACGCCCGACCCGCCCGAGCGTGATCAAGACCACTCCCGGCGACCGAAGACCAACGCCGCGACTAGCCCAACCAGTCCATCTCCTTGTGCCCCAAGCAGAAGCACCCAGTACAGCCATCCGGTCCCGCGCCGGCTGCCCCGTCCGCCGCCTGTCAGGAAATGACAATTTCCTGTTATGGCAGCAAGATTCCACCGATCTGATGAACGCCGCAGCTTGACCGTTGGGATAACCTCGGACCTCGCTGCTTATGACGTGTTGCGGTGGGTAGGGGTGGCGCCGCTGCGCGTCGGCAGCACGGTCCCCCCGATATCGACCATAAGGTGATCATGACAGCCTCATCGTCCGTGTCGTCACCGCCACGGCACTCGGGCCCCTGGACCTGTATCGCCGGTGTCGCTGGTTACGTTGCAGTTTCCCCGCTGATCTTCCGTGAGCTGGATTCGCCGGTCTGGATCGTGGTGTGGCTGGCGGCCGGCGCGGTCGCCATCGGTGTCGTGGCGGCCGGGGCCTACCGGACCGCGCGGGCCGGGCGGGAGCACCTCGAGGAGCTGCACCGGCTCGACGACGAGAACGCCAACCTCGCCGCCCTCGCCGAGGCGCGACACGTGGCGCTCGAATCCCTTGTGGACCACCAGCTGCCGGCGGCCGTGAACGGCGCGGTCCCGCCACCGCTGCCGGAACTCTCGAACGACGACATCGCGGCGCACCTGATCGGGCAGGCCGCCATGCACCTCGGCCGCCTCCGCGAGGACCAGCTGGCCCGCAACGACGCGGTGGCCGCCGCGGTCGTCGCGCTCGGCCGCAAGGTCCAGGCCTCCGCGCACCGCATCCAGGAGGAGGCGGCGCGGATGGTCGTGGAGCACCCGACCGACCCGGACGTCCTGCACAGCAGCATGCGTGTCGACCACGCGGCCGCCCAGCAGGCCCGCAACGCCCAGACCCTCGCCGCCCTCTGCGGTGAGTGGCCCGGCCAGCAGTGGCACGAGGCGCTGCCGCTCGCCGACGTCGTCCGCGCCGCCGCCAGCCGGATCACCGCCTACCAGCGCGTCGAGGTGTCCGGCGACCCCGCCGTGGCCGTGTCCGCGCGCGTGGTCGAACCACTGATCCACCTCGTCGCCGAGCTGCTGTCGAACGCCACCCAGTCCTCGCCGCCCACCACGCAGGTCCTCGTCACCCTGCGGCAGGTCCAGCGCGGCGCGGTCATCGAGATCGACGACGGCGGCGTCGGCCTGGACGACAAGCGGCTGGAGCAGGTGCGTGAGATCGCGTCCGGCCGCCGCCCGGTCGGTATCGCGGACCTCGGCGAGATCCCGCAGACCGGCCTGCCCGTGGTCGGCGCGTACGTCCGCCGGCACGGCTTCCGCGTCGACATCACCGAGTCCGTGTACGGCGGCCTGCGGGCGATCGTGCTCGTGCCGACGGAGCTGACCGAGGCCGTCGCGCCGTCCGGCATGGTCGCGGCCGGCGCGCACGCACTCGCCCGCCGCCCGGAACGGCACGCGCTGGCGGCCCCGCAACCCCGCGAGCCCGAGCACGACTGGGAGCTGGCGCCGCACACCGGCCAGGTCGAGGTCTCCGAGCCGCTCCCGCCGCTCGTCCCCTCCGCCGAGGACGGAACGCCCTTGCCCGCGCTACCCCGCCGCCGCTCCCGCCGCGGCCACACCGTCCCGCAGCCGCAGCCGACCGTGGACTGGCCGGCGGAGCGCGACGTCGAGGAGGACCCGGAGCAGGCCGGCCAGTGGATGAACGCGTTCCTCTCCGGCGCCGCCGCGGCCAACGGCCAGGACCACGACCCCGACCACGAGTACGACGACGACCCGGACCACCTGCCCTACAACAACGCAGAGAACAGCACCTCGGAGGACCGTAGATGAGCCACCCCGTCGACAACAGCTGGATGCTGGAGTTGATCAGGACGGTACGGGGCGTACGTCATGTCGTCGTGCTCACCGCCGACGGGCTGCTGAAGGTCCGGACCGACCACACCCCCACCGACACCGCCGACAAGCTGGCGGCCGCGTGCGCCGGCCTCTCCGCGCTGGGACAGGGCATCAGCAAGGAGTTCGGCACGGGCGCCGGCCCCAAGCAGGTGATGGTGGAGTTCGACGGCGGCTACCTGTTCGTCCGGGGGGCGGGCGACGGGTCCCGGTTGGCCGTGGTGACGGAGCCGGTCATCGACCCGGCGCTCATCGCACAGCAGATGCAGGCGCAGGTCCTGCAGATCGGCGAGCGGACCCTGTCGACACCGACCCGCAGCGGCTGAGGGGGCTATGGACAACTACCGCGACCACCCGGTGCGCCCGTACGTGCTGACCTCCGGTCGGGCGCACCCCTCCCGCAACACCATCAGACCCGAGACGCTGCTGGTCGTCGACCCGGAAGCGCCGCGTCCGATCGCGCCGACGAGCCAGCAGAAGGCGTTGCTCGAGATGTGCGGCGGCATGCTCTCCCTCGCCGAGGCCGCCGCGCACCTGCGACTGCCGGTGAGTCTCGTGGTGGTGATCGCGTCGGACCTCGTCGACACGGGCCACCTGCAGGTTCGCTCCGCCCCGCGCCACACCCCACCCCCGGCTGAACTCCTGGAGAAGGTCCTCGATGGTCTCCGCAAGCTCTGAGCGTTACGTCGCGTCGACGGTCGCCCAGTCGGTGAAGATCCTCGTCGTCGGCGCGTTCGGGGTCGGCAAGACGACGCTGATCGGTTCGGTGTCCGAGATCGCGCCGCTGCGCACCGAGGAGACGATGACGACCGCGAGCGTCGGCGTCGACTCGCTCGCCGGCCTCGACGACAAGGCCACCACGACGGTCGCGATGGACTTCGGCCGCATCACGGTGAGCCCCGAGGTGGTGCTGTACCTGTTCGGCACGCCGGGCCAGCGGCGGTTCTGGGACCTGTGGGAGGGCCTCGCCGAGGGCGCGGTCGGCGCGCTGGTGCTGATCGACACGCGGCGCGTCGAGGAGAGCTTCGAGGTCTTCGACCAGCTCGAGACGCGCACCGGCATCCCGTTCGCGGTGGCCGTCAACGACTTCGCGGACGCGCCGCGCTACGACACCGAGCAGCTGCGCGAGGCACTGGACCTGTTGCCGGAGACGCCGATCGTGCACTGCGACGCACGCCACAAGGAATCCTCGGCGCAGGCCCTGATCAGGCTCGTCGAACACGCGCTCAACAACACGAAGGCACTCACCTGATGCCCCCCGCGACACGCCGGCACCGCCAGAGACTCACCGACATGACCGGCCTGCTGCCGCTGACGGCGACCACGAACACCGCCGACCCGCAGGGCGTGTACCGCGAGCTGCAGGAGCGCTGGGGCGTGGTCGCACCCGTCGAGCTGGAGCCGGGCATCCCGGCGTGGCTGGTCATGGGGCACCACGAGATCTGCCAGGTGGTGCGCAACGAGCAGCTGTTCTCCCGCGACCCCAACAACTGGCGGCTGTTCTCCGAGGGCATCGTCGCGCCGGACTCGGGTCTCGGGCCGATGATGTTCCCGCGGGACAACGCGTACTTCTCCGACGGGGACAAGCACCGCAGGCTGCGCGGCCCGCTCGACGACGGCCTGTCGAGCCTGGACGAGCACCGGATGGCCAGGTTCATCCGTGCCATGTGCACCGATCTCATCCGCGAGGTGGAGCACCAGGGCAAGGCGGACCTGGTGGCCGACTACGCCGCGGTGGTGCCGATGCTGACGGTCGCCGGCTTCTTCGGCATCGGCCCGGAGCAGGGACACGAGCTGCGAGCGGCACTCACCGCGATCTTCAGCTCGGCCGAGGGTTCCCAGCCGGAGGCATACAACCTGGAGCGGATCCTGACGGGTGTGATGAACGCCCGCCGCAAGATGCCGGCCGACGACCTCACGACGACGTTCCTGCGCCACCCCAACCTGCGCGACGACTTCGAGATCCAGCAGTCGATCGTGCTGATGATCACCGCCGGCTACGAGACCACGACGACGTGGATCGCCCAGACACTGCGCCTGATGCTGACCGACCCCCGGTTCGCGGGGCGGCTGCGCGGTGGCCGGCTCGGCATCGACGACGCGCTGGACGAGGTGCTGTGGCGTGACCCGCCGATGTCGAACCTCCCGGGCCGGTTCGCCCTGGTGGACTGCGAGCTGGGCGGTGCACACATCCAGCGCGGCGACGCCCTGGTGATGGGTTTCTCGGCGGCGAACAACGATCCGCGGGTGCACACGGACGACCCGTGGCTGGAGGTCGGGAACCGCTCGCACCTGGCGTGGAGCGCGGGCCCGCACGCGTGCCCAGCACAACGCCCCGGGCGGATGATCACCCGCATCGCGGTCGACACCGCACTGCACCGGTTACATGACGTGACGTTGGCGATCCCGCCGGAGGAGGTCGTGCTGCTGCCGTCGCCGTGGATGCGCTGCCCGGCGAGCCTGCCGGTCCGCTTCACGCCGCCGATGCCGCATCCTTAGGAGCCTGCCGATGGTTCCCGTGATCCACCTCGACCCGACGGGCACCGACCACCACGGCGAAGCGGCGAGAATGCGGGAGCTGGGCCGGTGGTCCGGGTGGTTCTGCCAGGCGACGTAACGGTTTACGCGGTCACGACACACGTCTTGGTCGCCGACCTGGTGACGAACCCGTTGGTGAGCAAGGACTGGCGCAACTGGACGAAGATCCAGACCGGCGAGGTCGGCGACGAGTGGCCCCTGATCGGCATGCTCAAGGTGACGAACATGGTCACCTCCGACGGCGACACCCATCTCCGTCTCCGTCGCCCCGTGACCCGCACGTTCGCCCGTGATCGTGTGGAGGACCTGCGCCCCCGCCTGGTCTCGATCGTGACGTCGCTGTTGGGACGTCTTGAGCCAATTCGTCTGCGACCGCTGCCCTCCCTCGCATGCCGAGCGAGTTGAGCCATTGAACCTGGCTTTCGGCAGGAAGCGCAAGAATCACAATCGAACGAAATGAACCGCGCCAAGGCGGGCACGAGATCCTCAGTCATTGCGGAAACCTAACAGTATCCAACGGCCACTCGACACCTTCCCAGTATGGAACACCACCGAAGTGCCGCGAGAATCCCGGATGTCATGGATGTATGGGCCAGTGTAGTCTGTTCCGGCCTCGTTAACAGCTGCAACCTCCTCAGGGGACTTGCTCTCAAGAAGAGCAGGATTGGCCATCACCTCCTCAACGGAGCGCAGTTCCGTACCGTCAGTAATGACCTACACATGATCAATTAGAACGCGGTGAAGAGTGGAGAGTCAAGGTAGGACCGTAGTCATCGTCACCATTCGACACTTCGACATTAACTAGATACTCTTGAAATTCAGCACTAGCTGCCATTTTCCACATTTTGGCCATTACTCTAGCCAGGTCCTCCAGGGCATCATACTCAGCATCATCCCTTGGAGCAAACAAGTCCCAAAGATGAAGGTGGTTGATAGTGCGTTCGACAGCCCGATCGTCAGCCAGCTTTGTTTTCCACATATTATACGTCTTTTCATCATACAGAAAGTCGACGAAAAGACATCCATCGACACATGTAAACTTCGGCCAGAAAACTGTACTGATAGCGACCGCATGCGAGACGGATATGTTGTTCACGGTGAACTGCCGCAGATCCCACGTCCCTATCTTGTCAGTCCACTCCCTCAGCGCCGGGAGCTCGCATGGATCCATCCTCAACTCCTCGAATCGACATCATGAGCCGCAGAGCAGGCAAGGCATGTCGGCCGGCCCGTCCGCCCTCACCCCAACCTGGCGAGGATACACTCGCCCATTCGGCGCGACATCATGCACATAGGGGCTGCACATGCGGCGTGGGAAATACCACACCACTTTCGTCCTTATGCCCCTGACCGACTAGGTCCACCCTCTGCAGGATATATCCGCGAGCGTCACAGCCGCGGATAGATCTATTCCGTCATGAATACACTGATTATGCACGAGAATCGTCGCGTCGCCGCTGGCGACAAAGTAAGTATGTATACCACTTATACTTAGATTGTAAACCGCAGACGGTCTGACGCCGAACGGGTGGTTCAGCGGATATCGGCCGAAGCCGCGGTGATGAACTTCTCGATTCCCTGCCGAGTCCGGGCACCGTGGTCCTGTAGGTCGCCGGTGTCGGTGGCGTGGTGGATGGCCGCGACCGCGTTGATGGCCTCGTCCGCCAGCTGGACGAGTTTCGGGTCGTCGGCCAGGAGTTGGACGCGGAACCTCGCCTGCCAGGTCGCCGCGCGCGCCCGGCCCTGCTCGCGCCACGTCTTCTCCTGGTCGGTGTCGATCAGCCCCCTGCGGCCGTGGAGCCAGCGGGTCAGCTCCTCGTGCCGGTACTCCATGGCTGCCTCGGCGAAACCGCTGTAGGCGGACATGCGTTCCTGCCGCAGCCGCTCGTGTCGGACGAACCGCTCGGCGCGCTGCGCGGTCTGGCGCTGGAAGCTGTAGGTGACGATCGCCCCCAGCAACGTCCCCAGTACGGCGATCAGACTGGTGAACACGCTACTCATGCGCGCCATCCTGCCGGCTGGGCACGAAACATCGCGGCACAGGCGACGATGTTCCTCTCGATGAGCATCGACGACCTGACGAAGATCCTGCAGAGGCCGTGGGGGTGGATTCTCGCCGTCGTTGTCGTCCTCCTGCTGTGGGAGGGCGGCAAGAAATGGGTGCCCGCCCTGGTCGAATGGCTCGTGCGGCGGGTTCGCACGGCACTGGCCGGCACCCGCGTCATGCACGGCAGGGCGTTGCGGACCTATCGGGCCAAGGTCGCGTCCCGGTACGCCCGGTTGCCCGTGCTGCTGCTGACGCCGGGCAAGGACATCGACGTGAGCACGGTGTACGTGCCGCTGCAGGCCATCGGCGATCGGGAGGGCACGCCGGCCGAGGCGTACGACCAGATCAAGGCGACCGACCACGTGGTCGTGCTCGGCCGGCCGGGCGCCGGCAAGACCATGCTGCTGCGGCATTCCATGCTGACGTGGGCGCGGGACCCGAGCTGGCGCCGCGACCAACGCGTGCCGGTACTGCTGGAACTGACCCGGTGCGGCGGCGACCTGGAGGAGTCGATCGTCAGGCAGTTCGCGGAGGACGGCTTCCCGAAGGCGGACCGGTTCGTCGACCGGGCGCTGCGGGACGGCAAGCTCAGCGTCCTGTTCGACGGCCTCGACGAGGTGAGCGCCGTCGAACGCGGCAACGTCGTGCGGTCGCTGCGGTCGTTCGCCGCGAAGTACGCGACGTGCCAGATCGTCGTGACCTGCCGGACGGCCATCTACCAGCAGCAGCTGGCCCCGGAGATCACCACGTCGTTCCAGGTGGCCGAGTTCGACGACCATCACATCCGGCGGTTCCTCCGGCAGTGGCCGGACATCCCGGACGACGCGGGCGTCGAACGCCTGCTGTCCGCCCTGCGTGACGCGCCGCGGATCATGCAGCTGGCCCGGAACCCGTTGCTGCTGACCATGATCGCGCATCTGTACGGCGGCCGGTCCAGCGCCGAGACCGTGCTGCCGCACTCGAGGGCGGAGTTCTACAAGGAGGCCGTCGACGCCCTGCTGAGCAGGCTCAAGGACGACCAGAACCAGTTCAAGGGGCCGGTGAAACGGGCCGTGCTGGTCCGCCTGGCGGCCGCGATCCAGAACACGGCGGCCACCTCGACCGACCGCCGGACCCGCAGCTACGAGGACGTGCTGTCGGAGATCCTGTCGGTCAAGGACAGCCTGAACATCGGGGACGTCGAGGGGCTGCTGGACGAGATCGTCGACCGCAGCGGCCTGCTACTGCGCATCGACGGTGGGACGCGGTACCAGTTCGCACACCTGAGCCTGCAGGAGTACCTGGCGGCGGTCGCGTACGAACAGGACCCGGACGGCCTGCTGGCGAAGTACCGGGCAGCCCCGGGCGACTGGCGCGAGGTGATCAAGCTGTGGTGCGGCGTGGTGTCGACGGACTGCGCGCCACTGATCGAGTCGGTCTTCCGGATCGACGAGCTGCTTGCCTTCGAGTGCCTCGCCGACGCACAGGTGGTCGATCCCACGACGGCGGACCGCATCATCGAACACTTCCAGCGCAAAGTCGAGACGTCGATGGACGACGACACCCTGCTCATCAACGCGTTCGGGCTCGTCGCGGGCGACCCCCGCCCCAGGGGCCGGCGAGTGTTCCAGTATCTCGCGGACTGGGCCGACATCGGGGTTCCCTTCGTTCACAAGGCGCTCGCGGCGACGAAGCTCCCCGAAGCGGCGGACGTCCTCGCCGGCCGGTTGGACATGCCGTCGGCAGTGAGAGCACTGGTCTCGCTGGGAGATCTGGCGGTTCCCGCGCTGGTCCGCGTCAGGAAGGTCACGTCGGGACCGATGATCAACTGGCTGAGAGTGGTGGTCGACGCACTAGGCGCCATCGGCACACCCGCCTCCGCGTTGGCGTTGACGAGATTCCTGATGCCTCAGGGCGCGATCGCTGTCCGCGCCGCGTGGCACCTCGCCGAGCTGATCGAGGACTCGGACGTCGAAGCCGCGTTGTGCGAGGCCGAGCTGCCGGATCCCCCGGCCAGCCACGCATGGATCTGGGCACCGTTCAGCTCGCGGACCTGTGCACAGACGAGTCACGTCGCCGGCTGGGTCGCATTCCTCTGTGGCACCAGCGACCCGACCACCGTCCCCACCTCGACCCAACGTATCGATCCGCGACTGGCAATACCGTTACTGGTCTTCGGCGAGGGACGCGGTGCCTGGGGCCACATGGGTCCCCTGCCCACATTGCTGGAAAACAAGATGTCGACATTGCGCGAACGGCACCCATCGGCACTATCGACGCGCGGCCTGGCGAACACGGAGACCATCGACCAAATCGACGATATGCTCCACCAAAACCTGGAAATCGACCTGAACGAGCATAGCCTGCGCCTGTATCACGCGCTCGACAAGACCCTCCGTGTCAACCTCGTCGCCCGGTGGATCGGCCCGGCACGAGAGCTGCCCACGCGACGCCAGGACTGGCAACGGGTGAGCGACTCGGCCACCACCTACGAATACGGCGGAAGCCCTCAGTTCTGGCTTGCCCTGGTTATATACGCGCTTTTCGGCATTGGGACCACGCTCGGCGCTGTTGCACTGCTGTTCTCGGCGTGGCCATGGGGATCGACCTGGCTGGGCTGGGTGCTGACGATCGCGAGCGCGGTCTGGTTCCTGTTCGTTATATCCACCGAAATATCCAGTATAGAGGAAGAAAATCCCTACGACATACTTTTCCTACTGTTCGTAGGAAACTTTGTATACGTTTTCTTCGACTCCATCCGGCATTTGTCCCAATTCCTGAGGAATCCTCTGGCGCGTTTTCTGGGATTCATCGGATCGACCGCCACCACCGTGTTCCCACTGCTGGTGGGAGCGCACTATCTCGGTTGGCCGGCCTCGATGGGGCTCACCTTGTTCGTCCTGACCGTGGTGTACGCACTCAACTGGCACGGGGCCCGGTTGGTGCGAGCGGCACAGAACATCTTCGCCGGCCTGCTCGAGTTGGACGAGACCGCTCGGCGGCGGACCTCCGTCATCGCCACATAGAGAAGGTCCCCTCGGGCAGGCGGTGACTGACCGAGGGGACCGCTTGTGGAGGTTACACGCGGGCGCTGGACGAGCCGCCCACCCCCGATTCAATTGCCGCGGCGATGATGCGGTTGCGGGCGTCGGAGTCGATGACCCCGTTCTGTACCAGCTCCTTCGTCACCGCTTTGACGTAGCGGATGAAGTCGTTGGACGACGCCCACTCCGCGTCCTCGTCGATGAGGTCGTTGATCGTGCAGCCGTTGCCGGTGTCCACGTTCGGCACCTGGCTGTCGATCTCACCGATGATCACCGTGTCGCGGACGTCTGAGCTCGGGCAGGCGTCGGGGGCCGGTGGGTCGGATTCCTCGACGATGGTGAACGAGCCCGACAACTCCGGGGCCACGTTGCCCGCCACGTCCGTCGCGCGGTACTTGAACGTGTGGGGTCCGTCCGTGTCCACCGTCACCGGGGCCGTGTACACCGTCCACGGGCCACCATCGAGTGCATACTCGATCGAGGCCACGCCCGAGCCCGTGTCCAGGGCTGACAGGTTGATCACAGCCGCGTCCACGTACTGGTAGTTCGAGTTCTGGTTGCCCGACAACACCGCCGAAACGGACGGGGCGGTGTGGTCGTCGCCGCCGGATACGACCGTGAACGACAGTGTGCCCTCGGTGGACACGTTGCCGGCCACGTCCGTTGCCCGGTACGCCACGGTGTGCGCGCCGACCGACGACACCTGGACCGCGGTGGTGTACCGGGTCCAGGCACCACCGTCCAGTTTGTACTCGATCGACGCTACGCCGGAGCCGGAGTCCGTGGCGGACAACGACACCAACGCGGAACCGAGGTACGCGCCGTTCGGGTCCTGTGAACCGGCCACCTGCCCGGTGACGGTCGGGGCCGTGGTGTCCCGCTGCACGACGGTGAAGTGGACCATGCCCTCGTCGGAGGTGTTGCCCGCCGCGTCCGTCGCGCGGTAGCTCAGCATGTGCTCGCCCGGTGTGTTCACCGCCACGGCCGACGAGTACGTGGTCCAGGTACCACTGTCCAGTTTGTACTCGACCGATGCCACGCCGGAACCGGCGTCCGTCGCCGACAGGGTCACCGTGGCGACGTCGAGGTAGTTGCCGGACGAGTCCTGCGCGCCGGACACCTCGGCGTCCACCTCGGGCGGCGTCGTGTCCGACTGGGGCTCCACCACGGTGAACGACACCTGGCCGTTCCCCACGTTGCCGGCGCCGTCGGTCGCCCGCAGCAGCACCACGTACTGCCCGGGCGTCGTGATCCGCACCGGCTGCGTGTACGGGTTCCAGCCCTGGTCGTTCACCTGGTACTCGACCGACGCCACGCCGGAACCCTCGTCGGCGGCGGTGGCCGTCACCGTCGCCGAGCCGACGTAGTTGCCGGACGGGTCCTGGGCACCGGCCACCGACCCGGACACGGTCGGGGGCGTGGTGTCCTGTCCACCGCCGGCCACCACGGTGAAGGACCGCGAACCTTCCGGCGACGTGTTGCCGGCGACGTCCGTGGCCCGGTACCTGACCGTGTGGGCGCCGATGGTGCTCACCTGGACGGGCGCGGAGTAGGTCTGCCAGACGCCACCGTCCAGCCGGTACTCCACAGTGGACACCCCGGAACCCGTGTCGGACGCGGAGACCGCGACGGTCGCCGAGCCGACGTAGTTGCCGGAGGAGTCCTGGGTGCCGGTCACGTTGGCGGAGACGGTCGGCGGGGTGGTGTCGCCGCCGGTGCCGACGACCGTGAACTCGCCGGTCATCGTGCTGTGGCCGGGAATGGTGCAGAAGTAGCGGTACTTGCCCGGCGTCAGCGTCACCGTCTGCTCGTGGTGGCCGTTGTCGGCGTCGAACGGGTTCGCCAGGATGTTGACGTTGACGTCGTGGTTGTAGCCGGGCGTGGACGTGTCGAAGGTCAGCGTGTGGGACATGCCCATCGTGTTGCCGGTCGCCTCGGTGGTCTCGAAGACGATCGTCGCCTCGCCGGGCACCGCGCTGGTCGGGGCGGAAACGTAGGCCGTCTGGCTGTTGCCGGCGGTCCAGGTCAGTGTTTGCGCGGCGGTCACCGCGAAAGCCTTCGGCGGTGCGGCGGGGTTGGCACCGGCACTGGCGGCGGGTAACGCCACCAGGCCGAGTGCCAGCGCCGCCGCGCCGGCGATGGCTAGGAATCTACGGGCCATATCTGGGAAGTCCTCCAGCGGGCATGGCCGGGCGGCACGGATGCCGCCCGGCCACCCGGGTCACTTACAGGGGCTTGATCCTGATGTTGCGGAAGTCGATCAGGTCGTTGTCGCTGTGGTTCTGCAGCCCGATGTAACCCTCGGTGAACTGCCGCAGATCCGTGGGCGGGTCGCCCGCGCGGGACGACTGCTGACCCGGCGTGTTGTCGAACTCGTTGATCACCACGCCGTTGCGGATGATCGTGTAGTGCTGCCCGACAACCCTGATCTCGTAGTCGTTCCAGGTGCCCTTGGGCTTGGCGCCGGCCTGGTCCAGGGTCCGCGGGTCGAAGTTGTAGACCGACCCGGTCTTCTGGGGCTCACCCGTCTCGCCGTCGTAGATCTGGATCTCGTGTCCACAGTAGATCGCGACCCACGCCTGCGACGTGCGTGCCGAACCGACCGTGCCGCAGCTGCCCGGCGGCCGCTGGGCCAGCGGGATCCGCGGGTCCGGGAACCGCACGAACACACCGCTGTTGGCCCGGAAGCCCTCCGGCGCCGAGTCGCGGAACTGCAGCTTCAGCGAGTAGTTCTTGAACGGCTGCTTGGCGTACCACAGCATGCCCAGCCCGCCGGTTCCCCGCAGGGTCCCGTCCGGCTGGATCACGAACTTCCCGGACGGAGCCATCGCCCAGTTCCTGAACGACTCGGCCGTGCCGTCGTACAGCGCGTCGTACCCGTACACCCCGGCGTTGCCGATGTTCGACGACTCCGCCGCCGACACCAGCGTGTCCCGCTGCTGCGTGGACAGGATGCCGAGGTCGACCAGGCCGTCGGCCACCGTCTCCACGTGGAAGACGAACCCGGTGTGCGACGACCAGGTGCTCTCGTCGTCGATCAGGTCGTCGACCTTGCAGCCGCCGCCGGCGTTCTTGTTCGGCACCGTGGTGTCGATCGCGTCGTCGGCGCCGAACCTGACCGTGGCGTTCGGGTCGGCCGTGGCACAACCGACGTTCACCGAGGTCCGCGTGGTCACGACCTCGCCGTCGGCGTAGGTCGTGGTCAGCTTCGCGGTGAACGGACCCGTGCGGGTGTAGGTGTGCTTCGGGTTGGCCTGCGACGAGGTCGACCCGTCACCGAACTCCCACTTCCACGCGACGCCGCCGCCCTTGGCACCGTTGAACGCGTAGGTCAGCGGCTTGTTCTGCACCGCGACGTTCGTCGCCGCGGGCGTCGGGGTCGCCGCGCCGCCGGTGTAGCTGATCTTGATCAGCTTCTGGTTCCGGTCCAGGGTGAAGAAGCCGCTGCCGTAGTCCAGCATGTACAGCGCGCCGTCCGGACCGAACTTGGCGTCCATCCAGCTCTGCAGCCTCGTGTCACCGTTGCCGCCCGGGATGATCGACCGCAGCGACTCCGCGAACACGGGTGGCTGCTGCGTCGGGACCCCGGCCGGGTCCACGGTCAACGCCACGCGGTTCATCGGGTTGCACTCGTCGCCGAGGAACCACTTGTCGTCCCAGTACTTCGGCCAGGCGACGCCGCTGTTCTGGTTCACCTTGTCGTAGTGGTAGGTCGGCCCGTCCATGACGGCCTGGCAGCCGCCCGTCACGTACGGCTCGGTGAACGTCTGGTCCGCCGGGTTGTACGTCGGGATCCCCGAGTTCGGACGGTTCGGGAACACCGGGCCACCACCGTCGGGCGCGTACCAGACCATGTTCTTCTTGACCGGCGGCAGGTTCACCAGGCCGGTGTTGCGCGGCGAGGTGTTGACCGGGTTGTCGCAGTCGTACCAGCCCGTGAGGACGGCCGCGTCGGTGCTGCTGCGGTCGCGGTACGGCTGCTTGTTGCCCATGCAGTACGGCCAGCCGTGGTTGCCGGCCTCGGTGATGATCGTCGCGGTCTCGTACTTGGCCGGGCCGAGCTCGGGGCTCGGCGACTGCGCGTCCGGACCCACCCAGGCGGCGGTGATCCAGTCGTGCACCGGGTCGTAGGCGAGGCGCGAGATGTTGCGGACACCCATCACGTAGATCTCGGGACGGGTCTTGTCGGCCGGGTACTGCCCCACCGGGAACAGGTTGCCGGCCGGGACCGTGTAGGTGCCGTCCGGCTCCGGGTGGATCCGCAGGATCTTGCCGTTCAGGTTGTTGGTGTTACCGGCCGTGCGGCGCGCGTCCTGGAAGGAGACACCCTTGTAGTCCTGGGTCCAGTTGTTGCCGGAGTAGCCGTTCGAGCCCTCCGACGAGTTGTTGTCACCGGAACCGACGTAGAGGTTGCCGTTCTTGTCGAACGCCATGCCACCACCGGCGTGGCAGCAGCTGTGGATCTGCGTGTCCCAGGCCAGCAGGTCCTTGCGGGACGCCAGGTCGATCGTCGACGCCGACGCGTTGTAGGTGAAGCGCGAGATGGTGCGCTTGCCCATCCGGGTGTCGGTGTTGATCGAGGCGTGCGGCATCCAGAACACGTACATCCAGCCGTTGCTGGCGAAGTTCGGGTCCAGCGTGATGCCGAGCAGGCCCTCCTCGTTCTTCACGAGCTCGGGTCCGCCACCCCGGTTGCCCATCACCGGCAGCGTGGTCAGGAGCTTGACCTGCTTGCTGGTGGGGTCCCACTGGTGGATCGTGCCGCAGCCCAGACCGATGTTCGGGTTGGTCCAGTCGTTCGGCTGGGGCACGGAGTTGCCGGCGCAGGCGCCCCGGCCGATGTAGAAGATGCGGCCGTTCGGCGCGATCGTGAGGCCGTGGGACTCACCGATCTGGTCGAGCGTCAGCGCCGCGCTCTGCCCGGCGAGCTTCTCGACCTTGTAGTTCGACGCGATGGTGGCCTTGCAGTCGCCACGCACCATGCCGGTCGTCCACTTCAGCGCACCCAGCAGGTGGCTGCGGAACGTGTCCTCGCCGTAGCTCGCCTCGGTGCGGCCCAGTCCGGTGTAGAAGGAGCGACCGCCGTCGTAGTCACGGCACCACGAGATCGGGTGGAAGGGGCCGTTCTTGCCCGTGCCCGGGTTGTAGGTCTTCTCCTCGACCTGCGCGATCGTGTGCACCGTGCCGATCGGGCTCGGGTCCCAGTTGAGGTAGCGGTCGCTGTGCGTCCACGTCAGCCCGAAGCCCTTGTTGGCCGGGTGCTGCCGGTCGACGATGTCGATCGTCGCCTGCTGCACGGCCGGGTCCGGTGGTGGCGGCGCGTCCGCACCGGCCCGGTAGAGGGCGAGGTCGGCCAGCTGGACCAGCGGCTCGCCCGAGTTCTCGGTGATGTTCAGCCGGTAGTACGCGTACACCGTGCTGTTGGAGAACGTGAACTTCCTGGTCTGGAAGCGCTCGGGGAACACCTCGTTCGTGCGGGTGTCCAGGTCCGTCCACGTGGAACCGTCGTTGGAGCCCTGCAGGGTCCAGTTCTTCGGGTCGCGGCCGTCGAAGTCGTTGGCGGAGGTGAGCGAGTAGCTCGACACCGCCTGCGGGGTGGTCAGCTTGTAGACGATCCACCCGGTCGGGTTGAACGTGAGCCACTTCGTCAGCGGGTTGCCGTCGATCAGCTTGGAGCCGATCTCGTTCGGCGGGTTCTCGGCGCTGACAGTCACCTGCGAGACGGGCTCGGCCTCGGGCCGGCTGCCGATCGGGCGGGTGCCGATGAGGCCGGTGAACCAGCTCGACTCCTCCTGCGCGCGAGCCGCGTCGGAGACGCCGAGGAAGCCGTTGCCGGCCTGGATGTAGGCCTGGAGCGCGGTCTCCTGGTCACGGGTGAGCGTGACCTTGTTCGCGGACAGGAAGACGATGCCGCGGTACTTCTCGAGGCTGGCCGCGTTGAACACCGCGGGGTCGGTCGAGACGGTCGGGGTGATCCCGTTGGCCGAGGCCAGGCTGGAGATGGCGTCGGCCGCCCGGGTCACCGGGTCCAGCTGGTCGGCGGCGGGGCCGTGGAAGATCAGGACGTTGACCGTCGCGGCGGCGGTCGCCGCCGGTGCCGCAGTCGCGGCAGGTGCCGGTACTGCCGCGGCTGGTGAGGTGAGTGCCAGCGGTGCGCTGAGCAGGACTGCCGCCCCGGCCACCAGTACCCTGGTCGCTCGGCGGCGGATGGAGCCTCTTCGGCCCATTGGGCTTCCTTTCTCCGTTGAATGGGTCGCTTCGCTCACTCGCCCGGCCGCCTCCTTCCCTCGTCGCGTGCTCTACGCTCGTTCCTCGCTCCGAGCACGCTCCTCGGTCAGTCCGGCGGGGGGCTCCTTCGCTCCGCTCCCGTGCAGGTCGAGACAGGACTTACTTGTGGCCGCCGTGCTTGGGCGAGCCGTTGTTCGCCTTCTTGGCCGAGGGGTTGCCCGGCGCGAGGGGCGCGTAGCCCGGGTGCACGTCCGTGGGGACGGGCGTCATGCCCATGGCGGACATGCTCTCGGCGGACATGCTCTCGGCCGTCATGGCGTGGCCGTGGAAGCGGTCGATGGCCTCCTGGGCGCCGGCCGGCATCGAGCCGTCCGGGTTGCGGACCAGGAAGACGCCCGACATCCCGGAGTCCGAGTGGTTCTGGACGTGGCAGTGGTACATCCACGCGCCCGCCCCGACGGCCTCGCCCGCGATCACCTGGAAGCCGAAGGAGCTGCCCGGGTCGAGGTTCTTGTTGTCGAGGACGTGCGCCCGGTCGTCCGGGCCGGAGAGCATGCCCGTGCGGGTGTCCGCCCAGCGGTGGGCGTGCAGGTGGAAGGTGTGCGGCAGGGTGCCGTGGCCGATGCAGATCCACTCGACCCGCTCGCCCTTGTTCGCCTCGAACATCGGGGTGTTCGGGGCGACCAGGTTGTTGATGGCCTGCTCGTTGAAGACCACCGTGTACTGCCGGTCGGGCAGCAGGTCGCCGCGCTTGCGGACGATCAGGCCGCCGTACAGGCCGCGCTGGAGGCCGCCGGTGCCGTGGTCGGTGCCGTTGGCGTGGTCGTGGTAGTGCCAGTAGCCCGCGCTGCCCGGCATGTAGACGCCGTCCCGCTGGTACGCGGTCTGGGTGCGCCAGGTGTAGACGCGGGTCTCGCCGGGGTTGTTGAACGACGCGTTGAACGGCGAGCCGTCGGAGTTGGTGTCGTAGTTGACGCCGTGCGGGTGGATGGACAGGCGCTGGTTCGTGTTGTTGACCAGCTCGATCTCCACCGTGTCGCCCTCGAAGATCTCGATGAGCGGACCGGGGATGGTCGGCTTGCCCGGTTCGAGGGCGTAGCCGTAGAGGTTGGTGCCGGCCAGTTGCTCGGCGTAGAGGGTGATCTGTCTGAGCGCGCCGGCCGCGGCGCCCGCGGCCTCCGCACCGGCCGCCGCGGAGAACGCGGCCACCCCGCTCGCCGCCACGGCGGGGGCAAGCACGCCTGCCGCCGCCGCACCGGCCAGCATCGATCGACGCGAGAGCGTCGGCCGGCTGTCTTCTGCCATTTCCTTGGTCTCCGTTTCGGGGGCACGGGAGAAGAGCGGCTGGTCAGCCGCTCTTTGGTATGGGGGTACGGAGGCGCGTCGCGACGCGGTAGGGCACTACGGTGACGTCCGTTGTCACGCTGCCTCGCCTTCAGTCCTTGGGAGTGGCATGCCCAAGGTGTCCCTCGCCGGCGTGGTCTTCTGACCAAACAACCCGAACTTATGTCGAAGCTCGACAAAAGTTAAGGCTCCAAACGGCGTAACGAGGTGTAGGGGGCGTGTGGTTGAACGCGCAAGCGCCGGCGAACGAGGCCCGTTAGTACGCTGGTTGTACGAATTTCACCAGGCAGGTGCGCCTGGCTACGCTCGCCGCATGCCGTCCCCCCTGACGGAGCTGCACGACGACCGCCTCGACGTCCGGCTGTTCCTCAAGCGCGACGATCTCATGCACCCTGAGCTGCCGGGCAACAAGTGGCGCAAGCTGAAGCACAACGTCGCCGCGGCCCGGGCGCACGGGCGGCTGCTGACCTTCGGCGGGGCGTACTCCCACCACATCCGCGCCGCGGCCTGGGCCGGTCGGCGGTTCGGGTTCGAGACCGTGGGGGTCATCCGGGGTGAGCCGTGCGAGCCGCTCAACCCGTCGCTGGCGTACGCCGTGGCACACGGGATGACGCTCACCTACCTGGATCGGGGCGCGTACCGGCGGAAGTCCGCCGTGTTGCCCGCGCTCGTGGCGGAGTTCGGGCCGTGCCACGTGGTGCCGGAGGGCGGGGCGAACGCGTCCGGCGTCCGTGGTTGCGCCGAGCTGGTGGGTGAGCTGGACGTGCCCTTCGACGTGGTCTGCTGTGCGAGCGGCACGGGTGCCACGCTCGCCGGCATCGCGGGTGGCCTGCGTGCGGGGCGCGCGCTCGGCTTCGCGGTGCTCAGGGGTGCCGAGTTCCTGGACGACGAGGTGCGGCGCCTGCAGCAGGAGACGTTCGGCGCGCCCACGACGAACTGGTCCGTCGACCGCGACTTCCACTTCGGCGGTTACGCGAAGAGGACCCCGTCCCTCGACGCGTTCGCCGACGACTTCGCGGCCCGGCACGGGGTGGTGCTGGACCGCGTGTACGAGGCCAAGATGATGGCCGGCCTCTTCACCCGGGCGGCCGAGGGCGCGTTCACCCCCGGCACGACCATCGTCGCGGTGTTGGCCTAGCGACCCGTCACCGCCTTCCTCGCCGAGGAGGCGTCAGCGGCGTTGAGGGCCAGGTCGGCCAGCCGTTGGCAGTCGGCGAGGGTGTGGGTGGCCAGGGCGGCCCGGACGGCCGGCACTGACGGGGCCGACATGGACAGCGTCGTGATGCCCATGCCGGCGAACACGAGCGCCAGCAGGGGGTCGCCCGCCGCCTCGCCGCAGATGCCTACCGGCTTGTTCAGGTCGCGGCCCGCGTCGGCGACCGTGGCGACCAGCTGCAGCACGGCCGGCTGCCACGGGTCCAGCAGGTCCGCCAGCTCCCCGTTCATCCGGTCGGCGGCCATCGTGTACTGGCTCAGGTCGTTGGTGCCGATCGACACGAAGTCGACCGACGCGAGGATCTGGCGGGCGTGCAGTGCCGCCGCCGGGACCTCGATCATGACGCCGGCGGTCTGCAGCCCGGCCTTGTAGACCAGCGACGCGAACTCGGCGGCCTCCGCGGCCGTGGCGACCATCGGGGCCATCACCCACGCGTCCACGCCGGTGGCGTTCGCGGCCCGCGCGACAGCCTCCAACTGCTCGGACAGGACCTGCGGGCGTACCCGGGCCGTACGCAGGCCGCGCACCCCCAGGGCCGGGTTCTCCTCCGCGGCCAGCCCCAGGAACGGGAGCGGCTTGTCGGCGCCGGCGTCCAGGGTGCGCAGCACGACCTTCCGGCCCTCCCCGACCGCCTCGAACACCGCCCGGTAGGCGGTCTCCTGCTCGGCGACCGGTGGCGCGGCCGTCCGCCCGAGGAAGAGGAACTCGGTCCGGAAGAGCCCCACCCCCTCGGGATCCGGGGTCACGTCCGCCGCGCCGCCGACGTTCAGCAGCAGCGGCACCGCGTGACCGTCGGACGTGCGGCCGGGGCCGGTGAACGCCGCGGCCTGCTCCCGCTCCGCCGCGCCGGACACCTGGATCTCCGCGGCCTCGGTCGGGGTCACCGGGGCCACCACGCCCGTCGTGCCGTCCACGGACACCGGTGTGCCGTCCGGGACCTCCAGGATGCCGGGGCAGCTGACCACCGCCGGCAGGCCCCGGGAACGGGCCAGGATCGCCGTGTGGCTCGTCGGGCCGCCGCGGCGGGTGACGATCGCGAGGACGGACGAGTCCAGCAGTGCCGTGTCCGCCGGCGACAGGTCGTCCGCGGACAGGACGAACGGGACGCCGGGATGCGGGAGGCCCGGCATGGGGACGTCCAGCAACCACGCCACGGCCCGGTCACGCAGGTCGGCCAGGTCCGCGGCCCGCTCGGCGAAGTAACCGCCGAGGGACCGGAACTGCTCCTGCTGCTCGCCGATCGCGTCCGTGATGGCCCACGCCGCGGGACGGCCGCCGGCCACCTTGGCGGCCACCGCGTCCGCGAGGGTGGGGTCGGCGGCCATCATCGCCTGTGTCGCCAGGACCTCGGCCGCCTCGCCGGACACCGAGCCGGCGAGTTCGTCCAGTGAGGACGAGACGTACGCGAGGGCCTCCGACGCCCGCGCGGCCTCGTCCGCGCCCGGTTCCGGGACGGCGTCGGGCAGCACCGGCGGGCCGCCCATCGAGTAGACCGGACCCGCCGTCCGTCCAGGGCTGACACCCAGCCCGTTCATGTCCTCAGGCATCTGCATCCAGGTCCTTCGCCAGCACCTCGGCCATCGCGTCGAGCGCCGCGTCCGCGCCCTCGCCGTCCGCCTCGATTGTGACCGTGTCACCCCCGTGCGCGCCAAGTGAGAGCACCGCGATGATGCTCCGCGCGTCGACCGGCGGCTTCTCCGGCACCGAGATCCGCACCGTGACGCTCTGCGCCTGGGCGGTCTTGACCACGATCGCCGCCGGCCGGCCGTGCAGGCCGATCCGGGATCCCACGACGACTTCCCTCGCTGGCATCGTTGCCCCTTTCCCGGGAACTACGGCTCGATGGTGACCTTGATCGCGGCGCCGCTCGACACCAGCCTGATGGCGTCGTGGATGTCCGCCAGCTTCAGGCGATGAGTGATCAGGTCCGCGACCGGGACCTGTCCGCTCGCGATCAGCTCCAGTGCCTTCTTGTTGTGCGCCGGGCTGGAACCGTTGGCGCCCACGATGGTCAGCTCGCGGTAGTGCACCAGGTTCGAGTCCAGGGTGATCGTCGGCTTGTCCTTGGGCAGGCCGCCGAAGAAGCTGATCCGGCCGCTGCGGGCGGCCATCTGCAGTGCCTCCTCCTGCGCGGCGCCCGAGGCGGCCGCGGTGATCACCACGTCCACGCCGCGGCCGTCGGTGAGCTTGTGGACCTCGTCCACGGCGTTCACCTCGGCCGAGCAGATGGACGCGTCCGGGTGCACCTTCTCCGCCGACATGTCCAACCGGGACCGGTTCAGCTCCACCAGGAACACGCGCCGGGCGCCGCGGGCCCGCGCGAGCCGGACGTGCAGGCAGCCGATCGGGCCGGCGCCGACCACGACCACGTCGTCGCCCTCGCCGACACCGGCCAGCTCCTGGCCGTTCAGCACGCACGCCAGTGGTTCGGCCACCGACGCCTCGGCGTAGCTCACGCCGTCGGGGATCCGGTTCAGACCGTCCACGGCGAGCACCTGGCGCGGCACGACCAGGTACTCGGCGAACCCGCCGTCGTAGTGGTAACCCACCGAGGTCTGGTTGGGGCACACCGGCATCCTGCCGCGCACGCAGTCCGGGCACGTGCCGCACGGCACCGCCGCGATGACCTGCACGCGGTCACCGGGTCCCCAACCATCCACATGGGACTCGACGACCTCGCCGGCGATCTCGTGGCCGATCACGCGTGGCGGGTCCAGGTGGTGGTGGCCGTGGTTGAAGATCTTGACGTCCGTGCCGCAGGTCGAGCAGTTGTGGACGCGGATCTTCACCTCGTCCGGGCCCGGCTGTGGCTCCGGGACGTCCTCGAGACGCAGGTCACCTGGTGCGTAGAAACGCGCCACCCTCATGCTTCGATGCCTTTCCCAATTGTTTCGAGGAGCGTGCGCACCGCTTCCGGGTCGGCCGAGGTGCGCAGTTGCTCCGCCTTCGCGGGGTCCATCAGGATCTGCGCCAGGGCCGACAGCACGGTCACGTGCTCGTCCCCCTTCGCCGCGATGGCGACGCAGATGGTGACCGGCTGCCCGTCCCAGTCCACACCGGACGGGAACTGCAGGACGCCGAGCGTCGTGTTCCTGACCAGAGCGCGGCTCTCGTCGGTGCCGTGCGGGATCGCGACGCCCTCGCCGATGAAGGTCGAGACGGACTTCTCGCGTTCCAGCATGGTCTCCGGGTAGCCGGCCTCGACCGCGTCCAGTTCCAGCAGGACCGCGCCGCACTGGCGGATCGCGTCCCACTTGTCGGTCGCGGTCAGGCCGAGCCGGATGCCCTCGATGGGCAGAACCTCAGCCACGGATCTCACTGCCTTCCTTGATGGCCTGCTCGAGGCGGTCGAACGCGGGGTCGCCCAGGAACATCTGGAACTCCACGACCACGGCGTCCGGCACGGTCATCCGTGCCCGCTCGGCGAGGTCGGAATGCGTGAGCACCAGGCGGGTTCCCGCCGGGATGTCGCTGACGGCGACGTGGTCGACGCTGACGCCGTACGGCTTGAGCCGGGTCCGCAGCTGGCTGGCCAGCATCACGCTGGAGCCCATGCCGGCGTCGCAGGCGACGATGATCTCCTTGACCTCGCTGCCGGAGATGGCCGGGTGCGCCCCGTTCTCGGCTGTGGAGGTGCCGGCGGCTGGGGCGGCAGCCGCCGACACCGGCTCCGGGGTCGCGAGGACCGCTTCCTCCTCGGTCTCGGCGCCGCGACCGAACTTCAGCAGGGCCGCCGCCGCGATGAAGGCCACCGCGGTCGCCATCGCAATGCACAGGAGCACGCTCACGTGACCACCACGTGGGGTCACCGCCATGTAGGCGAAGATGCTGCCCGGCGCGGGCGGGGCGACGAGACCGGAGTTGGTGACCAGGGCGGTGCCGACGCCGGCCATGCCACCGGCCATGGCGGCGAGGATCAGGCGCGGCTTCATCAGCAGGTACGGGAAGTAGATCTCGTGGATGCCGCCGAAGAAGTGGATGATGATCGCGCCGGGGGCGGACGGCCGCATGCGGCGCGGGCCGAAGAACCAGAACGCCAGCAGGATGCCGAGGCCCGGGCCGGGGTTGGTCTCGATCATGAAGAGGATCGACTGGCCGGTCTCCCGCGCCTGCTCGATGCCGAGCGGGCCGAACACGCCGTGGTTGATGGCGTTGTTGAGGAACAGGGCCTTCGCGGGCTCGACGATGATCGAGACGAGCGGCAGGAGACTCTTGTCCACCAGGAAGTCGACGACGTGGCTGGCCGCGTTGGTGAGCGCCTGGACGATGGGGCCGATGCCGACCACGCCGATGAGCGCGAGCCCGCCGCCGAGGATGCCGAGCGAGAAGTTGTTGACCAGCATCTCGAAGCCGGCCTTGATCCGGCCCTCGACGCGGCGGTCGAACAGCTTCATCAGGAACGCGGCGAGGGGCCCCATGATCATGGCGCCGAGGAACATCGGCACGTCCGCGCCGACGATCACACCCATGGTAGCGATGGCGCCGACGACCGCCCCGCGCTGGCCGTGCACCATCCGGCCGCCGGTGTAGCCGATGAGGATCGGCAGTAAGTACTTGATCGTCGGGTCGACGAGCCCGGCGAGCGTCGCGTTCGGCAGCCACCCCTTCGGGATGAACAGCGCGGTGATCAGGCCCCACGCGATGAACGCGCCGATGTTGGGCATGATCATGCCGGCGAGCCGGCTGCCGAGGCGTTGCACCCTGGCCCGCAAACTGTTGCCCTGCAGGTTCTTCAGGTGGGAGATGTCAGTCGTCATTGAGTGCTCCATCTCGTGATCAAAGGGCACGTGTGAGGTCTACCGAGGTGTGGACGCGCACCGCCGCGTGGTCCACGTCGCCGGGTCCGGGCATCCGGCTGCCGGGCAACCGGACCGCCGCCGCACCCCACGACAACGCCTCGACGAGAGGGTCCGCGCCGGTCACCCCACCGGCCAGGTACCCGGCGAGCATCGCGTCGCCCGCGCCGACTGTGCTTCTCCCCTGATCCACCGGTGACTCGCCGTGCCGGACTCCCCCCTTGTCGACCAGAACGGCCCCGTCCGCGCCCAAACTGGCGAGCACCGTATCGGCCCCCGCCTCGTGCATGGCCGTCGCTGCCCGAACCGCCCCCTCGATCGAGTCGATCGGGAAACCGGCGAACTCGGCCAGCTCGTCGCGGTTGGGCTTCACCAGCGCCGGACGGGCGTCGAGCGCGGCGGTGAGCGCCGGGCCGGACGTGTCCACCACGAACCTGACGCCGCGTTCCATGAGCCGCCGGCCGAGGTCGCAGTAGAAGGTGTCCGGGACGCCCGGCGGGAGGCTGCCGCTCGCCACCACCCAGTCGGCGGTGGCGGCGGTGTCCAGGACCGCCTTGACGATGCGCTCGAGGTCGTCGGGCGACAGCTCGCCACCCGGCTCGTTGATCTTCGTGACCGAGCCGTCCGGCTCGACCAGGCTCACGTTGGACCGGGTGTGCCCGGTGACCGGCACCGCGCACACGTCGATGCCCTCCTCCTCCAGCAGCTCGGTCAGCTGCCGGCCCTCCGGGCCGCCCCTGGGCACCACCGCGCAGGTCGGCAGCTTGTGCGCCGCCAGCGCCCTGGCCACGTTCACGCCCTTGCCACCGGGATCGAGCCGGGTGGCGCCGGCGCGGACCATCTCGCCCCGGACCAGTTCGGGGATCTCGATGGTCCGGTCGAGGCTGGGGTTCAACGTGAGCGTGAGGATCATGCTCGGATCACCCTGGGCCCTTGTGTCTCTATCTCCGCCGCGACCTGTGGGTCGAGGCCGGAGTCGCTGATGAACAGGTCGATGTCCGACAGCTCGGCGAAGCGGGCGAGGTGGTCGGAGGAGAGCTTCGTGTGGTCGGCCAGCAGGACCCGGCGGCGAGCGGCCGCCACCATGGCCTTCTTGACCGCGGCCTCCGCCTGGTCCGGCGTGGTCAGCCCGCGCTGCGGGGAGACCCCGTTGGTCGCGAGGAAGCAGACGTCCACATAGGACTGGGCGAGGATCTCCAGCGCCCACGGGTCGACGCAGGCGAGCGTGCGGGATCTGACCCGGCCGCCGACGAACAGAACGGTGAAGTTCGCGCGCGTGGCCAGGGACAGCGCCGTCGGCAGCGCGTTGGTGAGGATCGTGAGCTGGCGGTCCACGGGCAGGATCTCGGCGAGGCGGGCGGTCGTCGTGCCCGCGTCGAGCAGGATCGAGCCCTCCTCGGGGACCTCCGCGAGCGCCGCCTTCGCGATGCGGTCCTTCTCCGCGCCGAGCACCGCGTCCCTGGTGGCCAGCGCGGGCTCGAAGCCGAGGCGCTCGACCGGGATCGCGCCACCGTGCACGCGGCGGAGCAGTCCGTGGCGCTCCAGAACGGACAGGTCACGCCTGATGGTCTCGCCGGTGACGGCCAGCTCGGCCGCCAGTTCGGCGACGTCGACCCGGCCCTCGCGCCGGGCCCGGTCCACGATGTGCTGCTGCCGCTCTTCTGCATACATGTGGATTTACCACCGTTTCATCTGTGTATCGTTGTGTTTACCTGGTTTAGCCATGTGAAGTCAACACTCCGTTCGCGCAGCACTCTACGTAGCAGCGCCAGTACGGCCCGGCACGAGAGCTTGCTCATTGCCGTGATATATGCGTAATATCCGCCCACATTCAGCCCAACCTGTGGTGGTGAGCGGGCGTTGTCAGTCAACGGCTCCGGCGGCGCCGGGCGAAGGCCCGCCCACGAGCCGGAGCACGGCCCGATGAGCGGCATACTTCCCATCGCCGAACCTCCTGACCAGCTGGAACCACCTCCCACGCCGAACGCGCTGCCGCTCGGGCCACGTGCCGTGGTGCCCGCCGGCCGCAAGAGCCTCACGCGCCGGGACAAGAAGGGCAAGAAGAAGCTGCCGCTCGCGCCGCCGCCGGACCCCGGGCTGGTCTCTCCCCTGGCGGATGCCGGGCCGTGGACCGAGCCGAAGGAGCAGCCGCCGCTGTCGACGGAGGCGAGCAACCCGAAGCAGCTGGTCAGGCCGTACACGCGAACCGGCGGCCGGACCCACGCCGGTTACCGGCTGGAGCTGGAGACGCTGCTGTCCACGCCGTTGGGCCGCGACCGCGATATCGTCACGCTGCGCGATGACTACCAGACAATCTGTGAGATGTGCCGCACGCCGCAGTCGGTGGCGGAGGTGGCGGCCCGGCTCGGGCTGCCGCTGGGTGCTGCCCGGGTGTTGATCGCGGATCTCGTGCCGGCCGAGCTGCTGTACGTCCACGAGGTGGCCGCGGAGGACGGGCCGTCGATGGACCTGCTCTCCCGCGTGGCCGCCGGCCTCAGAAAGCTGTAGCCCTCCGCCATCCCCTGCCGCCCCCGTGCCCTGAAAGGCGCTTTCAGGACATCAGCCGTGCCTCGAAAGGCGCTTTCAGGGCGCTCAACGATGCTGTTGGTTTATTCGGTCATGCTGCTGTGGCTAGGGGGAGTCGGGCGATCCTGGGTGTTCGGGTTGTTGCGTGGGGTGTGTTGGTGAGCCAGGCGTTGATGCGGAGCAGGT
>Ga0081539_10000442_pt1 | contig 88048 bp, 88 predicted proteins | sample TabmetS4T2R2_FD_71023 | JGI IMG/M metagenome (GOLD analysis project Ga0081539, IMG submission 71023) | Tabebuia heterophylla rhizosphere microbial communities from the University of Puerto Rico - S4T2R2 | ecosystem: Host-associated > Plants > Roots > Rhizosphere ...
CCCTCGTGTCGGAGGAGAGACGGGGGCGAGCGAGGACGCCGCATCGGGGCGAGCAGCGTGGCTCGGCGGCATAGCCGCTATTTCGCCAATCCCTCTACTAGCCGGCGACGAACGAGACCGTCCGGACGGTGACCTTGAAGGGCACGCCTTCCGGTTGCTTCAGAAGCGTCAGCGAGTGGCCGACCTTGATCTTCTGCGTCGAGGATCCGTTCAGGAAGGAGCCGGAGACGAGCCCAACGCGGATGTAGTCCGAGCCGATCTTCGTCACGCGGAAGAGCGGGTCGCTCTTCGGGAAGGTGGAGCCGAGCGCGACACGAGCCTGGGAGCCGTTCACATCGAGGCTCGCCGAGCTCGTCGCCGTGCCCTCGCTGCCCGAGCCGCTCGCGTCGGTCCCGGTTGCGGTGGTGCCGCCGTCCGTGGTACCGCCGTCGGTCGTGCCGCCGTCGGTCGTCCCGCTCGTGTCCGTCGAGGCGCTCTCGACGTCGTACGGGAGCGGCGCCCCGCTGCGCGGGAGGAACGGATCCTGCGCGCCGAAGAGGCTGAACGACGCCACCTGGTTGCTGTCGGCCGCCGGAAGAGGGTCGGTATCCGACAGGCCCGAGGAGCCGGCCCGCGTCGCCTGGGGCGCGCCTGTCGCCGTCGAGGGGGCGGGGGCCGACGAGGGGTCGATCGACGGCGCGGGCGTGGACGTCGTCGGAACGGGCTCGGAAACCGGGGCGCTGCTGCCGGAGAACGCCTTGTACGTCTTCGGCCCCTGCCACACGACGAGGGCGAGAAAGACCGGAACGAGGACGAAGAGCAGCTTCTTCTGGTTCGCGTCCTTCTGCGCCCGAAGCGCTTCCTCTGCGCGCGCCATCAGCTCGCCCCCGCAGCCTGCGACGTGTCGGCGCTGGATTCCGTCCCGGTCGTGTTCGTCTCGGCCGGCGGTGGAGGCGTCGGAGCGGCTCCGGGCGTCCCGAAGACGTACGCCGAGATCGTCAGCTTGGCGGTGATGTTCGGGAAAATCGTCGGGTCGGTCGCAAGCGTCATGTTGTCGAGCGTGAAGAGGCGACCGCTCGCGTCGAGCACGCCGTCGTTCACCGAGACGAGGTTGCGCAGCCTGAAGAGAAAGTCCACGAGGTCGTAGTAGCTCCCCGAGAACACGACGTTGATCGGAACCGACCAGTACGCCGTCGACGTCACTGCGGCCTGCGGCTCGATCGAGTCGAACGAAATGCCCGCGGCGGAGGCGGTCGAGTTGAGCTCGAGGATGATCCCGGCCATGTCCACCCGATCGGGAATCGCCTTCGAGAGCTTGAACAGGTCCGCGACCTTGATCCGGACGGGGTCGGGCTGGTGGCGCGCGGCTGCGAGCTGCGTCTGCAACGCCGCGATCTCGTCGTCGAGCTTGCCTTGCTCGGCGCTCTTCGGCCGGACGAGGAGCATGTAGGCGACGGCAGCGACGATCACGAGCGCGATCGCGACGATGTAGACGGGCGAGATCTGCTTCTTCACTGCCCCGCCGCCCCCAACGGCTTCAGGGTCCCGACGAGCGTGAACTTGACGCGCCCGAAGCACGGGTCCTCCTCGGGCTTCTGGCGGAGCGCGGACGTGAGCGAGACCTCGGAGAACTCCGGCACGGCGGTCAGCCGCACGAGCAGATCCGCGATGTCGTCGTGGTTCTCTGCACAGCCGTCGACCTCGAACGAGCGGCCGGGCGCAGCCGTGCCGCCTGTCGGATCGGCGGCGGCCGGCTGGCCGATCACCTGCCACGTCCAGGCATTCTTGGGTACGACGAGCGCGAGCTCGCGGAGGAGCCGATCCCAGGCCACGCGCCCGGCCAGGACGTCGGCGACGGCCGCCGTCCGGCTCTGCTGCTCCTGCGCGAGCTGCGGATCGGCCGTCCGCGGAACGTCCTTCGACGGCTCCTGCGCGGCGGCGAGCTCAGCCTGCAGCTCGCTCACCTCCGCCTTCTTCTCCGAGAGCCCGGCGCCGGCCTTCAGGTAGAGGGCGCCGACTCCGCCGACGGCGAGAAGCGCAGCGAGGACGACCGCGACGTATGCAGGCTTGAGGGCGCCTGGGCCCCGCCGCTCGCGTGCGTCCTCCTTCGGCAGGAGGTTGAAGGCGCGCATGAGCGGAACCTGCGGCAGCGCCGGCGCCTGCTTGTCGCGGCGCGACCGGCGCTCTCGCTTCTGCTTCGGCTCCTTCGGCTTCTTCGGCTGCTTGGGCTGCTTCGGCTGCTTCGGCGTCTTCGGCGCCTTCTCACGCCTGGCGCGGAGACCGAGCTTCCGCTTCGGGCGCTCCTTCCCGGCTCCCTCCTCCGGCGTCTCCTTCGTCGGGTCCTTCGGCGTCCGCTTGAAGAGCTTCGGGAGCGTGATCTCCTTCTTGAGCGCGCTCGTCTTCCGCGCCTCCTTGAACTCCTCGAAGGCGTCCGGCTCCTTCGGCGTACGGCGCTTCGGAACGAGGTCCGAGAGCTTGATCTCCTTCTTCAGGTCCATCAGTGATCCGCCCGGTTACATCGCCGAGGCTCTGGCTCGCGGAAAGCCAGGCAGGCAAGGACGCAGGGAGCGGCAGTGCTGGAGAGCACGGCCGCGACTGAGGACACCGCATGGCGACGATTTCCGCGGGTCCAGAGGTCGGTGGATGTGGCCGGGCGGGTCACTACGTTCCCATTCCAAGCCCGATCGGGACCGCGAAGCCGGGGGTCGGCTCCTCGCGGAGCTTCTTCCCGACGCCGACTGCGACGAGAGGGTCGCCGACCCTGACGCGCACGCCGATCAGGCTGTGCAGCGCCTCGGCGAGCCCGGCGAGCTGCGCGCCGCCGCCGGCGAGGACGACCTCGCCGATCCCGAGGGAGTCCGGCTGAGACTGGTAGAACTGGAGCGAGGATACGAGCTCGCGCGCGAGGCCCTGGAGCCCTGTGCGGAGCGCTTCCCGTGCCTTCGTCGCGCGCTCGGGGTCGAGATCCACCGGACCCGTGCCTTCCGCGAGCGAGAGCTGTGCCTTCAGCTTCTCGGCCTCGTCGAGCTCGAGCTCGAGCTCCCGGGCCAGGCCGGCGGTAAGCGACCAGCCGCCCCAGTCGAGCACGCGCGTGAACTCGCACGTGAACCCGTCCGAGACCGCGAGCGTGCTGCGCTCGGCGCCGATGGCGACGGCGACGAGAGCGCTTCGCTCGGCGCCCTCGGCCTGCGGCGTCGCCGACGGCGTCAGGGCGCGGAGAAGCGCGAACGCCTCGAGGTCGACCCCGACGAGGCGAAGGCCCGCCTCGCGACAGGCGCGCGCGTACGACTCGATCAGGTCGCGGTACGCGACGACGAGGAGAACGCGCTTCGTCGGCTCGCCCTCGCCGTTCACGCCTTCCGACAGGACCTGGTAGTCGAGCAGCGCCTCGTCGATCGGAATCGGCAGCGCCTCCTGGGCGCGAAACCGCACGGCGTTCGCAATCTGCTTCGGATCGTCGATCCCGACGAGCTCGATCGTCCGCACGCCGATCCTGTTGTTGGAGATCCCGAGACGGATGCCGCGGCGCGGGAGCTTGTGCTCCTTGAAGAAAGCGCGCAGCGCTGCTGCAAGCTCCGCCGGCTCGCGAATCTCTCCGCCCGAGACGACGCCGCGCGCAAGCGGCTCGCGCGCGAGCTGGACGAGCTCGGCCGAGCCGTTGCGGGCCACGCGCGCAGCCGCGAGCTGCGAGGCGCCGATCTTCAGTCCCACGACTTGCTTCGCCACAGCGTCCCGATCCCCCGGCCGTCAGCTTCCGGCGGCCCTCAGGCCCCCGAACTGCTGCTCTGTGCCCGGCGGGCTCGCCGCGCCGAGCGCGGAGGAGCCGCGCTGAAGGATCCCGAGTAGCTGGTCGGGCCGGCTCGAGCGGTTCAGAGCCGCTTCCTGGGACACCACGCCGCGCATTACGAGGTCGGCGAGCGCCTGCTCCATCGTCTGCATGCCGCGCTGGGTGTTCGTCTGCATGACCGAGTAGATCTGCTCGACCTTCGCCTGGCGGATGAGGTTCCGGACGGCGTCGTCCGGGAGCAGGATCTCGACGGCCGGAACGCGGCCGTTTCCGTCGGCACGAGGAAGGAGCGCCTGCGTGACGACGCCCTGAAGGGTGCCGGCGATCTGGACGCGGATCTGCTCCTGCTGGGCGGCGGGGAAGACGTCGATCAGGCGGTCGACGGTCGAAGGCGCGTCCTGCGTGTGCAGGGTGGCGAAGACCAGATGGCCGGTCTCTGCCGCGGTCAGCGCCGTGCCGATCGTCTCGAGGTCGCGCATCTCGCCGAGCAGAATCACGTCCGGGTCCTGGCGGAGCGCTGCACGGAGCGCCTCGGCGAAGCCGGTCGCGTCGGGGCCGATCTCGCGCTGGTTTACGACGCAACGCTTGTGCCGGTGCAGGAACTCGATCGGGTCTTCGATCGTGAGGATGTGGTCGGCGCGCGACGAGTTGATCTCGTCGATCACCGCCGCGAGCGTCGTCGACTTACCGGAGCCAGTCGGTCCCGTCACGAGGACGAGCCCTCGCGGCTTCGACGCGAGCTCGTGCAGGGCCGGCGGCATGCCGAGCTCTTCCAGCGACTTGAGCTCGGCCGGGATCAAGCGGAAAGCCGCCCCGAGGGACTCGCGCTGGAAATAGACGTTGACGCGGAAGCGCGCGACTCCGGGGATCGAGTACGAACAGTCGATCTGCCGGTCCACTTCGAGGTGCTTCTGCTGCTCGGTCGAGAGGACGCGGTAAAGAAGCCGCTGCGTGTCGTCCGGGCTGAGCCGGTCGAAGTCGTCGAGGCGCTCGAGGCTCCCGTTGATCCGGATCGTCGGCTGCGTCCCGGTCGTGACATGGAGATCGGACGCGCCGCGCGAGACCATGCGCTCGAGCAGGTCGTCGATGCCGTAGCTCTGTGCCGTTGTCGGTCCGTGCGTGTCGTCCATGGCTCCCGGACGGTCTCATCGGCAGGCGACCCGGCTGTCTAAAGGGGCTGGAGCGCAACCCCCGTTCGGGGCATGCGGTACGGCCGCCGCGAGCCCGATGCAGACGCGGAGCCACCAGCCATGCTCGCGAAGGAGGAAGTCCAATGATCGAACGGCTCAGAGCACGGATCACGAAGAACGAGAGCCAGGGCGGCTTCACCCTGATCGAGCTTCTCGTCGTGATCATCATCATCGGGATCTTGCTCGCGATTGCGATCCCCTCGTACCTGAAGTTCAAGGACCGCGCGAACGACACGGCCGCCAAGGCCGACATCCGCGCGGCGATCCCTGCGGCTGAGGCTTATGCGGCCGACTCCGCGACCGGGACGTACTCCGGCATGTCGATCACCGATCTGCAGAGCTACGACGCCGGCGTCCAGCACGTCAGCGTCACGGTGATCTCGAGCGGCGCGGCTTACTGCCTGCAGAACGTCGCCGCCGACACCGGCGGCCGCCAGTGGTACTACAAGGGCCCAGGCGGCACGATCCAGAACACGACGCCGAGCGGCTGCTAGCCGGCGGGCGCATCTGAAGCGTGAGGGCGCGGGAAACCGCGCCCTCTCTGTTTAAAGCAGTACGCGCGAGCTGCCGATAAGGAAGGTGGATGCGGTCCCAACTTCGCCTTCGCGTGCTCCTTCCCGTCGCCGTGCTCGCGGTGCTCGGCCTTGGAGTCGGCGCGTTCGCGTTCAGCGGGACCCCGCCGGATCAGCCGATCCCGGGGCCGAAGGCCGCCGCTCCGAAGGACGGAAAGCCCGCGAAGAAGGAGCGGAAACGAGATCACGTGCGGGAGACGGCCGGCGGCAAGGTCACGCTCGCGAGCTGGGCGCGGAGCGCGAACGCGATCTGCACCGACCTGAACGACGATGTCGCAAAGGTCGCGTCGTCGGCCTCCGTCGAGCAGGCCTCGGCAAACCTGGCACAGACGGTCGCGCTCGCGAACGGGTCGCTGGCGCGCCTCGACTCGCTCGCTCATCCAAGGTCGCACGCCGCCGAGATCGATGAGATGCTCGGCCTCTATCACCGCTTCCTGGATCTGGAGCAGCGGGCGGTCGACGCTCTCGAGGCCGGGGACATGGCGGGGTACATCGAGCTCAACGCGAAAGCCTTCGCCGCGAACGACCACGGCAACCGCATCGCGAAGCGCCTCGGCGCTCGAGCCTGCGCCGCCGGCGGTAGCTCCAACGGCGTTCTCCGCCGCCAGCTCGACGATCACAACGTCGTCGTCGTCGCGGTGGTCGCGCCGGACTCGAACGTCGACTCGCTCGCGGTCGCAGAGGCGAGGGCGGGTGCCGAGAGAGCGAATGCCGGCTTCTTTGCCGTCAACGTCTTCCATACGCGCCAGATCGCGGCGCTCGCGCTCGACTATCAGCTGCGCGAGGCGCCGGCGATCCTCGTCTTCTCGAAGGGCCCGAAGCTCGCCAACGAGTTCACGAGCTACGTCGACCGTCAACTCGTCGCCCAGGTGGCGACCGACGCCGCAGCATGAGCGAGCTCGGAGACCTCCCGAAGCTTCCGTCCGCCGAGCGCGAGCTCTCGAGCCACTGCGCGCGCCGTGACGGGCGCGAGGTCGCGACGCTCCGTTGCCTGGAGCAGTCCGGCGAGTTCCTGATCGAGTGCGAGGTCTACCCGGTCTCCGGGCTGCGAGTCGAGCCCCTGCGACCCGGCCCGTACCGGTTCGCGAGCGAGGCCGCCGCGCGCGGTTTCGTCGACGAGGCCGTCAAGGCGCTCGCCTACCTCGGCTGCGACGTCTCCTGACCGCCCCCGCCTGACGCACATCCCCGCGCACGTGTCAACCCATGCGCGGCTTTCGTCACACCTCCCCCTCGCCAGCACGCCATCGTTCACAAACTCTTGACGCGTGCCTGGCACCAGACGTGGCCGCCGGGGGCGTGGCTAGACGAGCACGCGGCCGAGCTCTTCGAGGGACGTCAGGCCTGAGGCGACCTTCGACAGCCCGTCGTCCCAGAGCGTGCTCATCCCGGCCTCGATCGCGGCGCGTTCCATCTCCTCTCGGCTCGCGTGCTGGGCAGCGAGACGCTCGAGCGTCTCGCTCATCACCATGAGCTGGTAGATGCCGATGCGGCCCTTGTAGCCCGTCTGGTTGCACCGCGGGCAACCGCGCTTGCGGTAGAGGCTGATGCCGTCGGCCGACGCGGCCTGCTCCGCGGTGAACCGCGCCGCGCGCATCTCGTCGGGCGTCGGGATGTACATCTCGCAGCAGTGCGTGCAGAGCTTGCGCGCGAGCCGCTGCGCGAGCACGGCCGTCACTGCCGAGCCCGTGAGGAACGGCTCGACTCCCATCTCGTTCAGGCGGGTGAGCGCCGACGGCGCGTCGTTCGTGTGGAGGGTCGAGAGGACGAGGTGGCCCGTGAGAGCTGCCTCGATGGCCATCTTGGCCGTCTCGGCGTCTCTGATCTCGCCGACCATGATCACGTCGGGGTCGGAACGGAGCATCGACCGGAGTGCGGACGCGAACGTGAGCCCCGCCTTCGGGTTCACCTGCACCTGGTTGAGCCCGGGCATGCGGTACTCGACGGGATCCTCGACGGTGAGGATGTTGATGTCCGGGCGGTTGATCGCCGCGAGCGAGGCGTAGAGCGTCGTCGACTTACCGGACCCGGTCGGCCCCGTCACGAGGAGAGCTCCCGTGGGCCGATAGACGAGCTCCTCCATGGTCGCCCGCATCGAGTCCGACAAGCCGAGATCCTCGAGCGTCGGAAGGCGCTTCGACTTGTCGATGAGACGCATGACGATCGACTCGCCCTCGACCGTCGGGAGCACCGCAACGCGAATGTCGAGCAGGCGGCCGGCCGACTTGGCGTTGAGCGAGATGCGGCCGTCCTGCGGCTTCCGCCGCTCGGCGATGTCGAGCTTGGCGAGCACCTTGAGGCGGGTGGTGACCGCCGTGCTCAGCCGCTTGGGGATCCGCTGCACCTCGTGCAGCACGCCGTCGACCCGGAGGCGGACGACCAGCGCGTCCTCGGCGGGATCGAAGTGGAGGTCGCTCGCGCCGTCCTCGGCCGCCTGGAGGATGATCGAGTTGACGAGCCGGACGAGCGGGGCGTCCGAGACGCCGTCGTCCTGCTCGAGGTCGTCCTCCTCCTCGTGTTCGGCGACCTCGAGGTCGAACTCCTCCTCGACCATCGCCGCGCGCTCCCAGGCCTCGCTCGCCCGCACCATCTTGCGGAGCTCGGCCTCGATGTCATCGCGTGACGCGACGCCCACGTCGAGCGTGTATCGCGTCGCAAGACGGAGCTCGTCGATCCCCTGGACGTTCGTCGGGTCGGCGATCGCGATCTTCAGCGTGTCGCCCTCGATCCGGTACGGGAGCGCGACGATGCGCTCGAGCACGTGCGTCGGAATCGCTTCCGCAGCGCTCTTCTCGATCCCCTCCGCGCTCAGGTCGACGAACGGAAGATGATGCGTTGCCGCGACGACCCGCGCGACGCCGGCCGACGGCGCGAGGCTCTCCTCGACGATCGCCTGCGCGAGCGAGCCCGTCTGCCCGGCGCGGACACGTGCCTGCGCGAGCCGGTCGGCCGGAACCAGCCCGGTCGTCTCGAGGAGGTCGGCCAGGAGCTCGATCGCCGGATTCGGCGAGATCCCCGCCCCGGGCGCAGGCACGGGCGCGGGAGCAGGCGCGGGCGCCGCGTCACCGGTCTCCCCGGTCTCGGGCGCGGTGCCTGGAACGAACTGCAGATCGTCGAACTCCACCTGATCGATGTATCGGCCTTCGCGGCCGAATCCCCAAGTCGAGGGAGGCGCTAGAGGAGCGGAAGAGGCCTAGTAGAAGAGGCCCAGATAGGCGCGGAGGATCCCGTGCCCGAAGAAGTAGGCGACGATCGAGCCGAAGGCGAGGAAGGGGCCGAACGGGATCGCCATCTTGCGCGCTGCCATTCCGTGCCGCGCGAACAGGACGAGCGAGGGCGCGAGCGAGGAGAGCATCCCCAGCATCAACCCGACGGCGACTGACTTCCCGAGAGCGGCGCCGAGCAGGAGGGCCAGCTTGACGTCTCCCATCCCCATCCCGGACGGATAGGCGACCACGGCCGCGAAGAGAAACAGCGCGGCCAGGAACGCCCCGAGCGTCCACTCGAGCCAGCGCTCCGGGTACAGCGCGATCTGAGCCGCGAGCACGACGAGGAACGACGGCAGGACGATCTTGTCCGGGAGGATGCGCCGCTCGGCGTCGATAGCCGAGAGCGCCACGAGCGCGGCGCAGAAGTACGCCCCGACGAAGGCCCGGCCCGAGAGGCCGAATCGAGCGAAGCACGCGGCGACGAGAAGCGCCGTGGCGACCTCGACTGCGAAGTACCGGACGCCGATCGCGGCGCGGCACGACCGGCAGCGTCCGCGCAGCAGGAGGTACGAGACCAGAGGGACGTTGTCGTACCAGGCGAGCTCGGTCCCGCAGCTCGGGCAGGCAGAAGGCGGATGGACGACCGAGCGGCTGTCGGGGAGCCGCGCGACCACGACGTTCAGGAAGCTTCCGAGGGCGAGCGCGGGCGCGAAGACGAGCGCGGCGAGGGCGATGTCCACGCTCCCACTATCGGCGCGCCGGAGCGCGTCCTGTAGCCGCTAGCCCGCGTAGAGCTCGGGCGGCTGGGGCTGCGCGTACACCTCGTTGTTACCCGGCATCCCGACCGGGACGAAGGTGAACCCCGGGAACGTGGTCGACGTACTCTGGCCGAGGATGACGGTTCCGCCGTCGAGCGGGCCGTCGAAGTTCGAGGTCGTCCCGAGGTCGATCGCGTTCGTCGCGTAGAGAGCGCCCTGGGCGTTCGCCGAGACGAGCTGGATGCTGTCGCCGGACGGGACCTGGCTCTGCGGTGCGCCGGCCGAGCCGTTGCCGCCGGCGACGAAGCAGAGCATGTTCTGGGTCGTGTCCCATCCGGTCGAGGTGCACTTCATGCCCGAGCCGGTCCCGGTCGTCGCCTGGCACAGGTTCGAGTTCTTGATCAGGAGCGTCCCCGAGAGGTAGATCGTCCCCTCGCCGCGGAAGAGGTTGTCGAGCGCACCGTTGTTGATCTTCGCGCTCCCGTCGATGAAGATCGTCCCGTTCGCCGTCAGGATGTGGGTCGACGCGTTCCACGAGAGCTCGCCGGCCGCCGTCTTGCAGGTGTAGGAGCTCGAGGGGGTGAGGTCCTGCACGGTCGTGATGCTGTTGTTTCGCTTCGTGAGGTTCACGTTCGGCAGCGAGCCCGCATCGGTGTCGAAGGTCGGGGGAGTCCCGGAGCTCGTGAGGCAGGGGTAGTACGGGCCCGGGCTCGCGTTCGCGTACCAGCCGTCCCAGTCGACAGTGGGAGGCGTCGTCGTCGTCGGGGTGTTGTCGATCGTCGTCGCCCATACGTTGTCATAGGCGCTGTTCGAGCCATCGCCCTGCACACAGGGGTTGTGCAGCGGGTTGTTCCTGTACTTGCAGCCGTTCTTCACGTGCAGCTGATTGAGGGGCACGGACGACGTGCCGGCGTAGTTCGCGGACTGGCTCATGGTCAGCGAGCCGTGCACGATGAGCGGGCCCTTCGCGATCGCGGAGGTGTTCTGCAAGCAGAGGTTCCCGGCCACGTAGAGCGGCGAGTTGACGACCACCGAGCTCGTGAGCGTCATGTCGCACGTGCTCCCGGTCGCGCGGGAGTAGATGAAGTTCCAGGCCGGATTGTTCAGCGGCTGCGTGTAGTTCGGGATGACCGGAACCTTCGCCGAGAGCGTCCGCGTGATCATCTTCGTCGTATCGGTCGAGTTGGTGTTCCGGACCTTCCCGGTCGAGGTGATCGCCCAGCTCGAGGCTCCGCTCGTGCTCTGCGTGAGCGTTCCGGACCAGGTCACGGTCCCGGTCGAGTAGGTGTGCGTGGTCTGCGGAAGGAGGTACTGGTTGAGCGCGTTGTTCTTCGGGTTCGTGAGAACCCCCATCATCTCGTTGATCCCGGCCTCCGCGAGGTCGTAGGCGCTTCCGTTCCCGCGCGAGTAGACGGCCGTCCGGTGGTTCGTGTCGGCGTAGTAGATGAGCGACGTGCCGCTGATCGAGAGCACGCCGAGGATCCCGATCGCCATCACGAGAGAGACGCCGTCCTGTCGCCGCAGGAGCGAGATGAGAGTCCGCAGTTTTTGCATGGTCACTGCCGAAGCGTGTTCCTCAGGACGATGTCGGTCGTGAGGCGCCACTGCTTCCATCCCTCGTTCGGGTTGACGTTCACCGGGAGGTCGAGATGGAGCTTCCCGCGCGTCGTGGTCGAAGGGGCCGTATAGGAGAACGGGTAGGCCGTCGTCAGGTAGTCCCCGATGACGACGCCCGCCCGGCGAAGCCGATAGCGGTTCGTCGAGACGTTCTGGGTGTCGTACGTGACGGTGGTCGTCGACGTCCCGTTTCCCGTCGGGCACTGCTTCGGGACCGAGACGTCGATCTGCCCGTACATGCTCGGGCTCGACGGATCGGGGTTCGAAAGCGCGACGGCGCTCGCGCAGTGGATCTCGCGCCGCATCTTGTCGACGCCCGTCCGCACTTGCTCCTGCGCCTCGAAGCGGTGGTTCATGTCCAGCTCCGAGCGCAGTCCGGAGACGAAGAGCGTCGTGAGCGTCGACAGGACCGTGGCCAGGATCAGCATCACGATCAGGAGCTCGATGAGCGTGAAGCCCCGCTCTCGACGTGCGTGGAGGAGGAGCCGGCGGAGCAGGGTCACCGCTTGTGAGCCTCGACGAACGCGAGCGCGCGCCGTGCGACGGCCGCGCTTCGCGCGCCGAAGCCCCAGCGGCGCTCGAGTTTCTTGTCGACCCGGATCAGGATGCGGAGAGCCTCGTCGCCCTGGCTCCAGCCAAGGCGGGCCCCCGTGACGATCCAGGTGTGCTGGTAGAGCCAGAAGCGAACGAGCTTCCTGCTCGGCTTGCTCGTCTGCGCGAGCCGCTCGGCCACGAGCCGGGCGCGATCGGGAAGCGGCATCTCGTCCGCCGGCTCGGCGGTGGCGCCCGGAACCACGAAGTCCGGCTTGCGCGTCTCCGAAGCGGTCTTCGCCGGCTTGGCCGGCTTCGCCTTCTCGGCCGGCTTCGCTTTCTCGGCCGGCTTCGCTTTCTCGGCCGGCTTCGGCTTCGGCTTCGGCGCGTGAAGCAGCTTCCACTCGCTGAGCGTCAGGAGGGTCGTGCCCGGGTACGGCGACGAGCGCTCGGGAAGCCCGCGCGGCTCGTAGTCGGGATTCGCCTTCAGACGCAGGGCGACGATCGGCGTCCCGTTGTCGACTACCTCGGTCCCGGGGGCTGGATTCTGGAGCTCCACGAGGTCGGTCGAGTAGCCGCGGCCGGCGCTGTCCACGCGCCAGGCGAATCCGGCGTCCTGGAGGATGCCTTTCGCGAAGACGTACGTCTGGCCGCGGACGTCCGGAACGACGAGCACGGTCGGCCCGGTCGGCGGCGGGGTCGTGCTCACGTTCGTCGTGACCGGCCCGTTGCCCGCGGCGAGGCCGTACGTGGCCGCGCCGAGCAGCCAGATCACGCTCAGCGCAATCAGGCGCGGTAGAAGCGCAGCAAAACGGGCCGCCATGCCTCTTCAATCGGCAAAACCGGCCCCGAAGTTGAGTCGAAACGAGCTACGGAACGGTGAATCCGATGACCGGCCCGGAGACCGACTTGAAGCTCACCGATCCCGAGGCGCCGGTCCCGGCGGGGACCTTCGGCGTCGGTGCGTCCGACCACCGGAACGCGCGCCCGGCGAAGCGGCGGAACCAGGGCTCGTCCTGCGGGAAGGCCGTGGCCGGCGAGAGCTGCAGGTGCAGGTGGGGGCCCGTTGCATGACCCGTCTGCCCGATCAGGCCGACCTGGGCCCCGGCTGCGAGCGCCGCACCCGGCTGAACGTCAGGCTCGAGGTAGGACAGGTGGCAGTAGACGTAGCGCCGCCCGTTTCCGATCTTGAGCATGAAGCCGATGCCGCAACGGCCGTTGGGATCGCGATAGGCGTTCTCGACGATGCTGTCCGTCAGCGCGTAGACAGGCGTTCCCTCGGGAGCCGCCAGGTCCGCCGCCGGGTAGTCGTGGTGCGTGTGGGCGACCGAGACGACGCTCGGGCCGCCGCCCACGGGGAAGACGTAGTTTCCGGCACCGGCCGAGACGGGCGCGCTCGAGCCGCTGAGCATCGTGGCCGCCTGCGGCGAGACGCTCGCATGCGCCTGCTCCTTCTTCAGCTCGTCGAGGGCCGAGACCGCGTACTCGAGCTCCTGCTGCCGCCGCTCGACCTCCAGGTGCGCCCGGTCCTGAGCCAGGGCGACCTGCGTCACCTTCCGCTCGAGCCGACGGAACGCGGCATCCGAGAGGTTGGGGTCGCCCGCGCGCTGCTCGAGCGCAAGCTTCCTCCAGCCGAGTGGCTCGATCCGCCGCTCCGCGCGGACGACGGCCTGCTGCGCCCGCGAGACGTCGGCCCGCGCGTCGGCAAGCCTGCGGGCGAGGTCGTCGACCTGGAAGACGAGCTGGGGGCTTGCGATCGTGCGCGTGAGGCCTGCGCCGAAGCCTCCGCCGCTCGAGCCGCCGAACATGCGCGCGAGGCCGAGCACCTCGTCGACGTACCACTGCGCGTGGTTGTAGGCGAAGACCGCTCGGCTGATGTCGGTCGTGCCACCGGCCGCGGCGAGGTACCGCGCGGCCGCGAAGACCGCATCCTCGGGATTCCAGGGGTCGGCAACACCGTTCCCGTCGGCGTCCACGCCCCAGCGCATCCACGTCTCCGGCATGAACTGCATCCAGCCGATCGCCCCGGCGGAGCTAGGACCCATGTTGCGCCCGAAAGCGGATTCGACCTTGTTGATCGCGCCGAGCACCTGCCACGGGATCCCGTACGACGCGCCTGCCCGCTTCCAGAGAGCGACGAGCTGGTCGTAGGAGCGGCGCGCCGGCACCGCCGGCGGCTGCGAGAGCGGCGAGGGCACGCGGATCGAGCCGGGCGGATTCGGCGCATCGGCGCTCGGGAGCGAGGGCGAGCCCGTCGTGAAGCCGACGTCGGCGCCGGCGGCGCCGGCGGCGGCGAGCGTCGCCGTGAGGGCGAGGAGGGCCGCGAGCTTCCTCACGTTGCTACGGGACGATCCTGAGGCCCGAGAACTCCTCCTCCTCGGGGCCTTCCTCTTCGACGTCGTCGAACTCGACTTCGGCGAAGGCCTCGTCGCCGACGCGCTTCTGCCGCAGGGCTTGCTGCACGGCGATCTCGAAGTCGTGCCGGTTCGTCGCCGCGGCGGCCGCGAGGTCGAACTCGACGACCTCGTCGACGACGAGCTGGACGAGGTGCTGCGCGAAGCTTTGCATGTGGTGGAACTGGCCTTCCTCGAGCGCCTCCGTGATGCCCTCCGTCTTGGTGGGGTCACGGATCAGCTCGGCGATGCGCGCCGTGTTGACGAGCACCTCGACCGCCGCGACGCGGCCCCCGCCGAGCTGCGGCAGCAGGCGCTGGCTGACCACGCCGCGCAGGACGCCGGCGAGGATCTGGCGGATCACCATCTGCTTGCCGGGCGGGAAGAACTCGATCAGGCGCCCCACCGTCTCGGCGGCGTCGATCGTGTGCATCGTCGAGAGGACGAGGTGGCCGGACTCGGCCGCCTGAAGCGCGGCCTTCGCCGACTCCTCGTCGCGCAGCTCGCCGATCAGGATCACGTCCGGGTCCTGCCGGAGCGCGCGACGCAGGCCCTGCATGAACGACTCGGTGTCGAGCCCGACCTCGCGCTGGTTGACGATCGAGGAGTGGTCTTCGTGGACGATCTCGATCGGGTCTTCGATCGTCACGATGTGCTGCTGCCTCGTCCGGTTGATCCGGTCGATGATCGCCGCCAGCGTGGTCGTCTTTCCGGAGCCGGTCGCGCCGGTGACGAGGATCAGGCCACGGTGCTCTCCCGAGAGCTTCTCGACGCCCGCCGGGAGGCCGAGCTGATCGAAGGTCGGAACCTGAGAGGGGATGTGGCGAAAGGCGAACGAGATCGCGCCGCGCTGGCGAAACGCGTTGACGCGGAAGCGGCCCAGCCCTTCGGCGACGTACGCGGTGTCGAGGTCGCCTGTCTCGTAGAACGCCTCACGGCGTGCAGGCGTGCGCTCGGTCACGTCCGCGAGGACGGCCTCGAGGTCCTCGTCTTCGAGGATGCCCTCGTCGACCGGACGCAGCTCGCCGTCGACCCGACCCATCGGAGGCGAGTCGACCTTGAGGTGCAGGTCGCTGCCGCCCAGCTCGATGAGCTTTGCAAGTGTCCCGTGGAGGTTCATGGCCGCCGCTTTCGCTATCGGCGGCTTCCGCGCGGCTCTTTAGCGGCGGCAGCCGGTCGCTAAGATGGTGCGCCGCGGGGGAGTTCCCGAGTGGCCAAAGGGGACCGGCTGTAAACCGGTTGGCTCCGCCTTCGGAGGTTCGAATCCTCCCTCCCCCATCTTTTTAGGAGGGCATGCGGAAACATCCGCTGAGCCGCCCGAAAGCGCCGGCTCAACGAGGGAGTCGGGGCTGAGTCGCTAGCGGCGGTCGACGAAGGAGAACGGGCCGACGCGGGCCTTCGTCTCGCCTTCCCGGCTCCGGCGCGCGAGCAGGCGCATGGTGGCGCCGATCCCGCCGGAGAGGACGAAGCCTGCGGCGAGCGCCCCGCCGGCGACGACCGGCAGCTTCTGCCGAAGCGTCGTCGTGACGTCCGCGGCGCCGCGGAGCGCGTCGACCGCAGTCGCGAGCTCCTCGCGCTCGGTCGCGATCTCGCTCTTCACCTGCTCGGCCGTGCGTCCGTTACGTGGCGCCATTCGCCTTCAACGCCTCCGTCGTCTTCTTCGCCTCGTCGATCGCCTGCTCCGGGACGGGCGGCGTGCCCTTCCGGATCCGCCCGAGCCCGATCACCGCGAGGAGCCCCGCGAGGAGCATCAGTACGCCGAACACGATCAGGAGCGCGAGCCACGTCGAGAGGAAGGTCGCGAGCGCTGCGGCGACCGCGGCGAGGCCGAAGCCGAGCCCGAAGAGCGCGAGGACCCCTCCCGTGACGGCGAGGCCGATCCCGATCCCGAGCGAAGCCACCTTCCGCTTCAGCTCGAGGGCGGCGAGCTCCATCTCCAGGCGCGCGAGCGCGCTCGCGTGCTCGGCGACCTGCTTCGCCGCCTGACCGAGTCCGGTGTGGTTCTCAGTCGCGGGGGTGGGCATGGCCTCTCCAGTCGACGAGCTTTGCGAGCAGGACGCCCGCGGCGAGCGCAGCGCCGATCACGACGAAGGGGTTCGGTCCGTTGCCCTTCTTCGCCTTGGGGCGCGGGCCGAGTTGAGGCCCGGTCGGCGCGACCACGGGCTCGCCGGGCTTCCCGTCCGTCGGAGCCTCGCCCTTCGCCCGCGCCTTGATCAGGCTGGGCTTCAGCTTGCGCAGGAACGCGGCGTCCTCCGCGAGCGGTTGAGCGAGCTTCGAGGCGGCTCCGCCCTTCGCGGCCATCCGCTCGGAGAGCTGGCGCAACTTCTGCGAGCTGCGCTCGACCGCTGCGTCGCCCTTCGTCATTTCTTCGCCGGAGGCTCTTCGCCGGTCGCGACGCGCCAGACGCGCGAGGCGAGCCGCCGGGCGGCCATCGTCGCAGCTGCCCCGAGGCCGGCGTAGAGCCCGGTCCACATCACCTTCCGAAGCATGGTTCTCTTCTGCCCAGGGCCACGAACCCCCTAAACGCCACGATGTGCTCCGAAGGACGTCCAGCCGAGACAACCGCGCCTGAAGGCCTCCAACCAGAGCTCGAACCGGCGCCCGGTGCTCGCCACGGCGTCACGGGGCAGCCTCTCCTCGAAGGTTTCCCGGCGCTCGGCGAACGCGCTGACCACGCGCTCCCAGCTCGGTACCGCGTGCTCGGACCAGTCTTCGCTGGCAACCACCGAGAATCCCGCCTCGCGAAGGGCCCGGTCGTAAGCCTCCCGCGACCAGAAGCCGGGCGCGGCGACAGCGTCGAGCAACTCGGCCTCGAACGCTGCGTCTATCGGGCGCGCAAGCGTGAAGTCAGAGACGACCAATCGCCCGGTCGGCCGGAGTACACGGTAAGCCTCGGAGACGACGGCCCGCTTGTCGGCCGCGTAGAGCCAGGCCTCCTGGCACCAGTACGCGTCGAACGCGGCGTCTGCGAACGGCAGGGCCTGGAAATCGGCGGCTTCGAAGCTGACGCGATCCGCCAGCCCTTCGGCCTGGGTGCGCTCGCGTCCCAGCGCAAGCTGGCCCTCCGAGATGTTCGTCGCGGTGACGTGGACCTTGTACACGCGCGCGAGATACCTGGCAGAGCCCCCGATCCCGCATGCCGTCTCGAGCACCTCCTCGCCGGGTCGAAGCCCCGCCGCCTCCGCGAGGCGCGCTGTCGCCCGCTCGGCCGCGGCGGCGAAGGGCTCGTCGGGCCGCTCGAAGATGCCGAGGTGGATGTTCTCCCCGTCCCACGCCTCGGTCAGGACGCCGTAGGCGTCGAACATCTCCCGCACCCGATCCGAGCTCACACGCGGAGGCTACTGCGCTCGGCCCGGCGCTACCATGCGACCGCGCCCTCTTAGCTCAGTTGGTAGAGCACCTCCATGGTAAGGAGGGGGTCGACGGTTCGAGTCCGTCAGAGGGCTTCGCAAAAGCGCCGCAACTCGGCGCTTTTTGTTTGGCCGGAACTTGCAGGATCCCCAGTATGCGGTGGGTATGGAGCCCTTTATGGAGCTTTCAGGTCCCAGACGCTGCTCGGGCGTTCGGGAGGCGGCGCCTTGTGCGGGTGAGAGGCTCGCGCTCGAGAGGTCGAGCTATGGTCGGCGCGTCGTAAAGAGAGGCAAGCGGCGCTTGGGACGCCCTGGCCCTGGCATTGGAAAGGAGCTCCGATGCACGGAACGCGCGTGCGAGACCTAGCTGCGATGCCGGAGGCGGATAAGAGATGGGCGCCACGCCCTGATCCGTTCGAGCCGGCATGACGAACAGCTCAGGCCCAGAGACCAGCAGGCCACAGCAATTGGTCGATGCGGCGAAGTTCGTGGTAGCGACCCGCGACTCGGGTTATAGGAGTACGGCGTACGCAGTCGCCGAGTTCGTCGACAACTCCTTGCAGGCCGACGCGACCTCGATAGTTATTGACCTCATGCCTACAGAGGACTGTCGGTACCCACTCGATCTGCTCGTAATAGACGACGGCAGGGGGATGGACGCAGCGACACTCGCGTCGGCCCTCGCCTTCGGCGGATCCAGTCGGTTCGGGGATCGCTCGTCGCTCGGCCGCTACGGGATGGGGCTGCCGAACGGTGCGCTCAGCTGCGCCCGACGCGTCGAAGTCTTCACGTGGCGCCGCGGCCGAACGCTCATGACGTGGCTTGATGTCGACGAGATCGTCACCCGGCGGCGGCGACGTCTGCCCCCGGTCGCGCCCATAACGCGACCGCCCTTCCTCCCCAAGACTCCGCGCGGGACTGCTGTTCTGCTCAGTCGATGTGACCGCCTCGAGTATCGACGCGCTTCGACAGTCGCGAGCAAGCTGCACGAGGATCTCGGCCGGATCTATCGACGCTTCATCTCCACCGGGACGGACCTTCGTGTCAACGGCGACGCTGTCGCCCCGATCGATCCCCTCTTTCTCAGAAGCAACGGCAAGCGGATCGGAGGGCGCCAGTTCGGCGATGAGCTGACGTACCGACTGGAGGGACCCGCCGGAGAAGGGACCGTCAAAATCAGATTCACGGAACTACCGATCGACCGGTGGCACGACCTGTCGGTCGAGGAGAAGCGCCGACTCGGCGTGACGAACGCGCCGTCTGTCTCAATCATGCGGGCGGACCGCGAGATCGACCGGGGCTGGTTCTTCATGGGAACGAAGCGTCGCGAGAACTACGACGATTGGTGGCGCTGCGAGATCAGCTTCGAACCCGTGCTCGACGAGCTCTTCGGGATCACGAACGCGAAGCAAGGAATCTCGCCGCGGCCAGAGCTGCGCGCGGTCCTGGACGGTGATCTCGAGCCGATTGCGCGTGCGCTCAACAGTCGCGTCCGTCAACGGTTCGAACTGATCAAAGCCACCAGGCCGCTCAGTGACGCTGAGCGTCAGGCTGCGCGCGCCGACCCCTCGCTTCCGGCGCTTCCGCGCCGAAGCGAGACGTTGCCCGAAACATTGCGCCAGCTCCTCCCGGTCCACCTGGACTCGCGGCACGCCTCAACGCGCCCGTACCAGATCGTCGTTACGGAGTTGCCGACGACGGCCGCGTTCGAGGTCGTCCGCCGGCGCGGCCAGCTCGTGCTGATTTTCAACGCAGCGCATCCGCTGTACCGGGATCTCTACGGTCCGCTGGCGATGAGCGAGTCCGAGAAGGACCAAGATGTCGCGAAGCGCCTCGCCCTTGCGGTCCTCGCCGCTGCGCGGGCCGAAGCTGGCGCCACGCGTCGAACCCATCGCGACGAGGTACGACGCTTTCGCCAGGCTTGGGCGGACGTGTTGGCGACGTTCTTCAACGCCTAGCCATGGCCGACGACTCGATTCTTCTCCGGATCCCTGAGGCTTGGTCCCCCAAGAGCCGGCACGTTTTCATCGCTTCTGCGCGGGCGCTAGCCCACAACGGAAACTCGACGGCGAGCGGTGTCCTTGCCACGGAGGCAAATGCCCCTCCTCGGGCCGACCTCGGGCTCGCCGCAGCGCTGCAGATCGTCAACGATCTCGCGCATCAGGGCTGGGACCTCAATGTCGACGCCGCCGGCCTGGTCACCGTCACTCCTCCCGATGCAGAAACGGATCCGGCAGCTGAGAAGCTCCGGGTTCGGCGACAGGAACTACTGAAGCGCGACGAGCAACTCGCCTCACCCGCAGTTAGACGCTTCATTACCGAGATGGAACGGCCGCGTGAGTTCAACGGCGCGTTCGTCTCGATCTTCAGTCTCATGAGAGACGGGGCGGAACTGGCCGCGAAGCTACGCGAGATCCGCCAGCAGCGCGATCCCGATGGACGAGCCTGGAAGACGGCAGTCGATCCCTATGTGCAGGTCATCAGCAACGGTGCCCGCTGCACCCACACAGGGCTGCGCCTCGTGGACGTGTGGCGCTATTTCCGTCACACCTGGAGCAACCACTACACGAGCACGCCTGGCCGGACGATGCTCATTCTTATCCGAGATCGCGCAGCTCCCTTCCATCCTGTCATCGGGATCGCAGCTCTCGGTAGCGCGATCGTTCAGATCTCCGAGCGCGACCAGTGGATCGGATGGCACCCGGACGAATTCCTGACAGACCTCACAGCGAAGCCAACGCTTCGTGCGGCGCGCTGGATCGTGCGGCGCCTCGACGAAGGTCTCGCCGAGCTGTACCTTGAAGACTTGGTCGCGGACGGCTTGTACTGGCCCTCTCTGTGGACCTCACCCAAGCTCGACGCGATCGAGAGGCTGGAGCAAGAGGCCGCGCAGCGCCGGAAGGCGCACCACCGGTTCGTGCGGCGTTCAGACTTCAAGAAGAGCGTCGGCGAAGTCGATTGGCGCGAGCGGGCTGAGTCGGACCTTTTCCGAAGCAAGCGGTGTCTCGCCCTAGCGAGCCTCCTCCGCGCGCGACTGGCACTCGCCCCCTTCCTCTATCCAGCGGCCACGAAGCGCGGCTTGCGCGACGCGCTGTTGGACGCCGAGGGTCGCCGAGCAATCAACAGCATCTTGCGGCGAGCTAAGGCTGAATCGGTCGGGACCGAGATCGCTGACCTCACGGTGTGCGGCGCGATCGCGCCTTACAACTCGCTGCTCGGCGGAAAGCTCGTGAGCATGCTCGCCGTCAGCCCCACCGTCACTCGTGCCTACCACGAGCGGTATCGCGGCCACGCAAGCGAGATCGCGTCGTCGATGGCGGGCCGGCCGATCACGCGCCGATCACACCTCGTCTTCGTCGGCACAACCTCTCTCTACGGGTCCGGCTCAAGTCAATACAACCGCGTGCGCATCCCCAAGGACGTCCTTAACAGCAGCGCCGAACTACGTTTTCGAGAACTCGGGCGGTCGAAGTCGTTCGGGACGTCTCACCTCTCGAGCAAGTCGCTCGCAGCACTTCTTCAGCTCTCTGAGCAGAGCCGCAATGGCGTCCGTGTCAACAGCATCTTCGGTGAAGGCGTCAACCCGAAGCTGCGGAAGGTTCGCGACGGCCTCGATCGCCTCGGATGGCCGTCAAACGATCTCTTGCAGCACCGCCGTCAGAGGATCGTCTACGGCGTCCCTCTCGTCTCGAACCTGCTCCCGTATCTCCTCGGTATCGACACGGATCCGAGATACCTGTGGCGACGCTCGCTCCGTCGTGACGTGGAGAAGATCGCGCTTTGGTGGGTCGAGCGGTGGCTGGCCCGCCGGGTGCAGTCTGAGGAGGTCCTTGCGCGGGTCGCGGTGAATTCGCCGACTCGGCCCGTTCGGCATGGCGCGAGGGTGGTCCTACCCGCCGACCCTGAAGACGCCGCGTAGGGTTGGCGGGGCCCCCAAGCGCTCGAGTTACCGAGGCTTGAGCTCGAAGACCTCGGACGAGGAGGTCAGCGTCAGCGAGAGGAGGTCGTGCTCTTCATCTTCCTCTGCGATGGCAGAGAGAACCCGGATTGCCTGGGCGGGCCTGAACTCAACGTCCTCGCTAGTCCGGATCACTACTTTGCGGCCGCGGAGAGGCGAAGGATGCTGAACCTCGCACATCCAGCTTCGAGGACCATTCCGACCGGTGATCAAAGCTTGTACGTCGACGAATGCGGGAGTCGTGCCGGTCGGCACGAGCCCCGGCTCGTCAGTGAAGGGCCAGTAGTCCTCGCACAGGTGCCTCACCGGACAATGGCCGCAGAGATCGGCGGCCGGTCGTGCCGGCGGCGGCCGCTCCGACAGGCTCTTCAGCACTTGCTCTGTGCGTCGGCCTAGGTCCGCCGAAAGCGTCGTCAGCTCGTCCTCGCTCGGCGGCGATACACGAATCTCATCCGCTGGATATGAGAGGACGAGGCTCGACGCAACCCGTCCTGTCGGGTTTCGCTCGGTGTCTCGCGCCCAGAGCAGTGCATAGAGGCGTAACTGCTCGGCGTGGTGCGGGTCAGCCGCGCCAGTCTTGTAGTCGGTTATCTGAACATCCGAGTCAGCGATGGTCACCAGATCGGCGCGTCCGGCCCACCGTAACTCCGGAGCGCGAAGCTCGAGCTCTGCGTAGGAGCCATACGGAAGGGGGCCCCGCGCGTCCCCGCCGGCGGGCGTGTCCGCCCGCGCCGGCATCAACTGAGCACGGCTCAGCGTCGCCTGCACACGCTCTCGCATCTCAGGTAGCCGTTCCCGCAGCGTTCGCTCGAGCGCCTCGCATCGATGCTCCAGCCGAGGGTTGCCATCCAGCTCGGCCATGCGCTCAGCCAGTACCGCGCCCAAGATCGCTGTGTAGCCGCCGAGTCCTCTCAGCGTCGCGACTGCGCACGCGCTTGCTGCGCTCTCACAGCGGTTCTCGACAAGCGCTACGAGCACACGCTGGAGCGCTCGATGGACCACATCCCCTAGAAGGCTCGCGACGAAGGGCATCTCGGGGTAGCCACGTCGCTCCCAGACCTCCGGGTAGGAGGCGCGGCGCAGCATCCACCGGCGAGGGCACAGCTCCAACTCTCTGAAGCTGGAGTAGCTGAGCCACTCCGGCGGCGCCGACCACTCGCCGTCGCAACCCTCGACGCGACTCGTGAAGAGCTGGGACGCGTCAGGGAGAGACACGCTGAATGACTTGCAAGCTCGCCGCGGGCAGGTTGCGCGTCACGACGATCTCGTCGAGCAATTCAACGGGAACGTCGACTGCGAACTCCTTTGCATCCCGAAGCGCCTCGTCGGCGGGGAAGTCAGGCGTCAGCGGTCCGTGGATACCAACGATGAGGCGTCGGCTGGGCGTAGTGGCAAGGATCGGGGCTTGGACGAGGCCCAGACCTTCAATCTCCACAGACGCGTTCCGAGTGAACTCAACTCCGGACAGCGCTTGGCGTCGCAGGTCTTCGAACACTCGGTCAGACGCCTGCTCCAGCCTCGCGTGTTCGAGAATCGGCTGTTCCCCGTAGAGGAGGTAGCGCAGGAGGCTTGCGCCGAGGTAGCGGTCGAGGAGGTCGTGCTCGAAGCGGTTTCGGAAGCTCCGCAGGCACCGGTAACACGAGCGATCGCATCCTTCTGGACACTGCTCGAGCAAGCGCAGCGATTCCTCGAAGATCGAAACCCCTAGGTCTGCGACGCGGCGAGTGAACCCTGCTCCGCCCGAGAGGGTGTCATAGAGATAGATCTCTGCCTCGAGCCCCTGCTTTCCGAGCTCGGTAAGCGCGGGTCGGTACTCCGCCTGCAGTTCGCCGGGTTCGATCTCGAGGCGCTTCGTGGCGGCGATCGTGAATGCTTCGGCGAGGGTCCGCAGACCTACGTCCGTCGCGAGGTAGCCAGGCCGCAAGGTCAGCGGCTCGTCAACGCGTACTGACACGAGGAGCACGTCGGACACGAAGTCGGTCCCGAGAACGAGGCCGCGAGTGCTCAGTGCGCCGGGGCACTCCGGCTCGCGAGGATCAGGGTAAGGCTTCGCGTGAGGCGCGGAGACGCGGTTCGACGGTATTGCCGTCGGTTCGATGAGGCCGCAGCGGAAGCAGTACGTGTACCCGTCGTGACGAGGACCCGCGTTGGTGACGAGCAGAAAGTCCCGCTTGTAGTACTTCCGTAGGCGGTCGGTGATTGGAGACCAACCCTCCTGTTCAGCGGGCCCCGGGGCGACGAGCTTCGCCCGAGTCGCGTAGCTTCGGGCGGGCTGGTCGTCGGGAGATGTCCCCTCTTCCCGCGTATGAGGGTGTGCGAAGCCGGGGGGTCGGATCCAGTTCCTCGCCTTACCGAACTTGTCCTCGGCGCCACAGGCGGGGCAGTTCCGCAGCTCATCCTTTTCGGCGTCAGCGCGACTCTCGGTCTTCGCGTAGTGGCAGACAGAGCATTCGAAGTAAAGGCGCCCTGCGCTCCACGCCAGGAAGCGGTCTGAATGCATGGGCGAGTACAGCGCACCAGACGTCCAGAGCTTGCCGTCGACCCAGACCTCTTTGCCTGGTGCGTACTGACTCAGAGCAACGGGTAGACCCTGGTTCGGCGCGTACCGGAACGCCGGGCGGAACTTCGTCGACCGATCGCTGTCGAAAACGTGGAATGCGACGACGTCGGTAGGGAACGCATAGCGAGGAAGGACGCCCTTATACAGCAGGCGGTCGAGGAGATTCTCGGCCGCGCGGTCGGGGCGCGTTTGTTCCTCGCCGGCCTCGTCGGGTGCCTCTACACCCTCGGGCTCGTCCCCCGTTGATTCCTCTGAGGCCTCTTCTGGCGTTGGGACGCCCTCAGGGTCTTCCTCGTCCGGCGCTTCGATTTCCGCGCCGCCGGACTCCGGGCCCGCCTGCTGAACACCTTCGAGTCCGAGCGCCTTGTCTAGTTCGCTCAGAGTGTGGGTGATAAATGAGTCGAGGATGTCGCTGCGACCTGATCCGGTCAGTTCGTGAGGAAGCCATGCATCGATTTCCGAACGGAGCTGTGTGGCATGCCCGTGAAGCCATTCGCCGAAATCGCGCCGGTTCAACGGCGCTGTATCTTTGAGGAAGTCCTCGACTTTGCCGAGCACCTCGAACAACTGCGGTTGCGCGTCGGGGTCGATCTCCGGCAGCCGATCGGCGAGGTACCTCTGAAAGAGAAAGGCCGTGATGTGACGCCGCGCTATCTCGGCGTTGTCGAGCGAAAGGATTGGGTCGTCGACGCGACCGCGGATCATCGCATCGGGTTCGACGAAGTAGTGCTCGTCGTGACTGTCCGCGCTACCAAACGCCGTCACCGTCGCTACTGCCGTGCCGCGGCGGCCGGCTCGGCCGCTTCGCTGTTGGTAGCTCGCCCGCGATGGCGGCATGTTGCGGAGAGCGACGCCGGACAACGTTCCGATGTCGATCCCCACCTCCATAGTGGTCGTGCACGACAAGACGTCGATTGCGGTTCGGGACCGACCGTCAGAAGTTGGACCCAGGTCGACGTCCTGGAAGAGCAGCTCGTGCTCCTCGGCCTTCGAGAAGACGTCGTCGGCCTGAGAGACGTTCAGCTGGGCCGTGTGCTCAGCGGCAACGATCGCCATCGGACGCTCGGGCGGCGTTGCCAGCGCGCGGACGGCGCTTTGGCGGTAGTAGCCCTTCCTGGCGGAGAAGACCGTGTCCTTATCTGGGTCGATCGTCTGCACGGTGTCGCGGCCGCACGCAATACATCGCGCGCCCTGCGGAAACAGCCGCTGCGTCGTTCGGCACTTCGTGCAGTAGCCCCATCCGGGTCCTGTCTCGAGACTGAGCTGCGCTGCGCGAATCCGGTGCGAACCAGCCACGGGTTCACATAGGGTCGCCAAGAGGACGGGCAGCCAGGTCTTCTCGAAGGCTTGGCGCGGCGCCTTGTCGCCGAGCCACCGCGTGATTGGCTGGAATTTCCCCTTGTGAGAGCGGACCTCCGTTGCCCACCACGAGGGAGGCATCTTGGGGAACCAGATGCCGGGTCCGATCCACTGCCCGATCCAGAGCCGAACGAGCGCCAGCCGTTGCTCGTCTGTTTCTGCCACTGGGCTGAAAGGCGCCAGCTGGTCGAGCAACTGTTGACGTGCACCTTCACGCTCCGCGAGCGACGCGAGGGCGAGCGACTGCAGGCCATACCAGCGATCCGTAATCGTGCGCATTAACCCCTTGAGCAGCGACGCAGGCGGTGCCTCCGCACGGGCATTCACAAACAGCTCGTGGAGCACGTCAGGGTTCGAAAGTTCGCCCCGCTCTGCAGCGGCTTCGACGTCGCGCTGTATCTGCATCGATTCCCCCGCCCGTAGCTCGGGGCGTAGACGGACCTCGGCACGGCGGGCGCCGAGAAGCACCGCGAGGTAAAGGTCTTCGAGGCTCAGGAGTCTCTTGAGCACCCCTACGCCTTGCAGTTCGCGAAGGCCGACAAGAATCAGCGGGCGCAGCACGTCCTGCATCGAGTACGTCTGCAGGTTCGGCGCAAGCCTCGCTGCTGCCTGGCGTGAATCCGAGAATGCCAGCACCTTCCGACCGCGTAGCGGCGCGAACTCCGCGTAGGGCTGCCGGCCCGGCGGCTGCACCTGAATCTGCCTCGTTACGAGCGCCTGGAACGGCTGATCGCCTTTCGTTTGGTGGTCCTGCACCGACGATCGCCCGTATCCAGCTTGCTGGCCGCAGACACCACAAGGGCGGAACTCGCCGCCGAGTTGGACTCCGCTGGGCGCGTCACCCTCGTCGCTCGAACTTGCGGTACCAGCCCGTTCTCGTTTCAGGAAGACCTGCCGAGTCCGCTCGCCCAGTTCCCCAGGGTTGAGGCGGCCTGTGACCAAATCGAGGTCAGCCGGCTCGACACCCTCGGGCATCGGCTCCTCGAGACACAGGTCCAGCGGCTGAAGTTCACCGACGGGCCCGCCGACCGACTGGAACGCGCTGCCCGGTTCGAACCACAGAAACGACGGCTGCGAGATGTTGTCGCTGTAGACACGCGCGTACGCAGATCCGCAATGCCGGCACGTGTAGAGCTCGAACACGCGCGCCCCGCAGGAACAGATCTCTCTCGGTTGGGCGAACAGCCTTCCGACGGGGCCGCCGCGCAACTCGGCCGGCAGCGATTCACATTCTGGATCGAGACAGGCCCAAAGTCCCGGCAAGCCGCGGAAGAAGGAATGGATTCGGCAGGGCAGCAGGCCAGGTTCGCTTGCAGTCCTGCGCGCCGAACTCCCGAGCGCAATCAGCGCCGTCAGGGCCTGCTGCGCGAGTGGCTCCGCAACGTTGCCGAACACATCGGTGCCCAGTTGCGCGAGTGGACGAGCCTCCTGCATCGTCAAGTTCACGAGCAGACTCATCGGTGGGTAGTCGCGCAGCGCGTCGAACAGCAATTCGTCGACAGGGCCGCTCACGTCGATTCCTCGGAACTCGAGGAACGACTTGACTGCATCGAGCCGCCGGGCCTCGTCGGCGTCGTAGAACCGATCGAGCGAGAGCGCTGCGAGGACCTCCGCATCGTCTGTTGTGCCCTGACGTTCGCTTGGACGTAGAGCGAGAGTTCCGACGACCGTCGTGAAGCCGCCAGGTTCTTTTCCGGTGAGCGCCGCGGCGAACGCCTGGGCATTAGAGGGGTCGCTGAAGCTTGCGCTCGTGCAGATCACTTGAAGCCGCTCCGGCGGAACATCCAACCGCGCGCGGAGGCGGCGGAGGAGGAGACCGACTTCGGCACCAGCAGCGCCTCGGTACAGATGCGCCTCGTCGATCACGAGCACGAAGTTCTCGTCTGGGTGTTCGTGAAGCCACGTTCGCGTGGCGTCGAAGATGGGGCGCTCGAGAGGTCGCATCAACATGTACTCGAGCATCGAGTAGTTCGTGACGAGAACGTCGGGCGGAGCAAGCAGCACTTCGTGGCGCGTAAAGAGCTCCGCGTCGTCCGGCAGCGTCACTGCTCTTACGAATCTGCCGTCCTTCTGCCAGCGAGACCCCGAGGCGCCATACCACTTCCGGAGGTCGCTCTTCGCTGGCCATTTTCCCCGCGCCTTGAGGTGGTCGATGAGCGACCGGGCTGACGCTCCGTTGCCATCGCCCCCGTCCGCTTGGTCAAGCAGCGCGACGTAGAACTGCCCAATTGGCTTCAGCCGGTCCTGGTCCTTAGCCACGGTCCGGACGCCTGGGTAGAGGGTGCGGCTGGTGTAGCGCGCGAACCGCGCTGGGCGGCCTGCCCAGTTCTTGAAGGCGCCTGCGACCTGCTCGTTGCCGAGCATCAGTCGAAGGCGACCGAGCTGGTCGTTCACAAGCGCGTTCATCGGGTAGAGCACTACGGCCCGCACAGCGGGCGCCTCGAATGACGATGGCCGGTGCTTCGCCTCAGCGGCGAGCTTCCCGAGGATCGGCAGCAGGAAGGATTCGGTCTTCCCAGACCCCGTGCCAGTGGTCACGACGATGCTGCGACCCTGTCCAAGAACCTCTTGCAGAGCTAACGCCTGGTGTCGGTAGGGCGGGTTGAACAAGAGCCCCGGCTGGCCAGTTCCCCGCCCTGCCATGAGCGTCAAAAGTTCGGTTGCCGCGTCGGGCAGTCCGAGTTCCTCGAACCGTTCACCCGGCTCATACCGCGGCGTCGATTCCAGATACGGCACTTGGGCGATCGCGCCCGGCTCCTCCAGCAGCTCGTGCCTCTGTCGGATCAGCGTTGGATGCCCAATGTGGTACGTGGCCTCGATGTAGTCGCGCAGCGAGGCCCGGATCTCCTCGATCGTCTGGCCGACAGTTGGCGTCTGCGTGGTCTTCAACTCATTTCCTCGTTCACGATCGAGTCCAGCCACAAGAGATCTCGCGCGAATGCGAGTTCCTCGGACACCTCTTGCTCGGGCAGAGCGTAGGAGAAGAGGGCGCCGCCTGATCGCTCCACGGGCGCCCCAATAACGTCGAGCCGCCGCTGCATCCAACTCGGTACCGGCGAGAAGAAGTCGAGCGCCGCCATGCGCTGAGCGATCCTGCGTCTGACCCTCACTTGCTGTGGTCTGCCGCCGAGAGCGTCGAGTGCGGCCTGTAACCGCCATGCCTCGTCGGCACCGGGCGCGAGCGGCGACTGAATGGGAAAATCCAAGAGGCTTGTGACCTCGCCGTCGGCAACTTCGACGAGACACCACAGGTCGGCACCGAAAGCTTGGGCGCGGCGTCCGACGAAACGACCGTTATCGCTTCTAAGCAGCGCGCGCCAGCGACCGCCGTAGTAGGTCACCGGCGCGTCCGGATCGATCAGCCTTAGTCCCTGGACGTCGCCGGACGAGGGGTTCGCCGCAAGGCGTGTTGTATAGAGGGAGATAACCTCGCCAGGCGCGGCCGTGCGAGGTGCTTGCAGCCACTGCTCCATCTGGAACTCCACAAGTCCACTCGCAGTGAGGTGCTCGTGAAGGGGCTCCGAGTCGCCACGCCCGATGACGCGTACGTGGCCCTCCGGCTCGATCAGCTCGAGCAGGTCGTCGCCCACGAGGGGCGCTCCCTCGGGCCGGATACCGAGCAGCAAGCAAGTATTCGTGGCCCTCCGGCGGACAAAAGCTGGTACGCCGAGGAAGAGCTGCCGTCGCCCATCGGCTCCGCCCTCGGTTGGAAGCTCTAGGAGGTCTCCATAGCCGATCATGGAGTCGATGAGCGCCTCCAACTGAGCGCTGAGGTCCGCGCCACCGCCGGGAAGGCCGTCCAGCGCCTCACCGACTGTGGTGATCAAGCGCCGCGCCGTCGTCGGACACAAGAACGACGCGGCCCGCCGGATGCATGCGGCGAGGGACTCAGTGGATCCGAGGTCGAACGAGTGCGAGTCGAGACCCAGAGTCTCGACGACCGCCTCTCCCACCCGGTCGGGCTCAAGACGCGCTACGTCCACGTCCAGCCCCGGAAGCCCATGTCGGTCTCCTTCGTCTCGCTCGCATGGATTGCCAGGACAGCGAATCGAGCTGCGCGGACGAGTACCGGCGAAGCAAGCGCGAACTCCACATAGCGTCGGACATCCTCAGCCGGCCATGTCGCCAGCGACGACGGATCGCTGGCGAGACGCAGCAGGAACTCGGCAAGCCGGAAATCGCACCCATGGACGCCCGCTGGCTGGGCATATCTGGCCAGCGTGTCCGCAAGATCGTCGACCCGCTCTTCGGGTTTGAGGACCGGCCAGTAACCGACGCTCTGATCGAGTTTCGCTGCAAGTGACCGCTGATACGCAGCGTCGCCGACGGCCGCTTGAAGTTCCCGCGGAGACGCATCGCCGTCGTCGACCACAGCCGACGCCTCGAGGCGTTCCCAGCGCTGGCCCGCGATCAGGCTAACGAGGCAACTCACAAGTGTCCGCAGAACGGTGAGGCGGAAGGTGAGCGCGAAGGGATCGCCCGGCAGGGAGGCCTGAGCCCAGGAGTTCGCGAGGTGGATCAGCTTGAGCACCGAGTCAGGCGTTCGCGGTGGCGGCTCGACCTTGGGCGTGGTGGCGCGAGTCCTCAGTTCGTCCAGAGTTCGCACGAGCGGGGGGAGGATGGCCGCGATGCGTACCGTCCCCGCCGTTGCTATGAAGAGGCCGCCATCCGGGGATCTGATCTCAGGTCCCGCCACATCAACGCGTTGTGGTTCGGCGGGCCGAGCGAATGCATGTCGATGTATCACGAGATCGGAGCTGTCTACATGACTGATCAAACGCAGGAAGGGTCCCTCGCTGTCGCGACCGAAAGCCCATCGAAGCGGTGCGAACTCCCGCTCGCATTGGAGCGTCGCGACCCCGATGCCGACATTTGAGACGTCGACGACGCAAGCCTCCGCGTCGTCATACCTTCGCTGAACTTCCTCCGCCCCTCGAACGTGGGCCGCAAAGGCGTTCAGCCATTGGGCCGAGGAAACCGGAAGATCGAGCGGGAAGCGCCTCGTGGCTACGGGAGTTCCGGTGCGGTCGAAGAACGAAACGATGGCGGTTGTGCGGGCTCCGGCGGGGCCCACCACCTCGAGAGTTGCCCGGCCGTCCCAGATCTCCGTCAGTGTTGGATTCGCCGGGTTGGCGAGGATCATGAGGCCTTCGCGAAAGCTGCCGCTCGAAGGGCGCGTATGCGGCGACCGAACGAGGAACGTGAGCGAACCCCGCGCCACCGGCTCCTCGTCGTCGTGCGGTAGCAGCGATACGTCGACTTGATGCGTGCCGGGCGGGAGGTCGAAGAACTGCAGGAAAATCTCGTCCGCTCCTTCGGGCCATTCGAAGAGTCGGGGGTCCGCATCCAGCGTGACGATGCATTTGCTCACTGCGCGCGTGCTGCCGATCGCAACGATCGGGTCCTCGTCCGACAGCCACTCGAGCGTTCCCTCGCCATCCCAGCATGGGGGCACAAGCCCGGCCGGCCGGATCTGCACGTCGGCGACGACGGAGACACCGAATGCCTGGAAGGCTGCAAGCGTCTCTGTACTCAGCCGCGACGGCACGTCGAACTCGTACGCGCTTATCCCGGACACAGCGGAGGGGACCTCCACGAGCCACGGCGGCCCGGCGAGCGTGTCCTCGGACAGAAGAACGTAGTGGCGGCCCGGCCGAACCGCCTTTCCGCGAACTTCCTTCGCCAACCCCGGATCGTGAGTCCTGAAGAGCCACGGCGGACCCGGAGAAAGCACACACTGGTCCGCCAAGAGACCGTTCACAGCATCGGAACCGTTTTCCAGTTGGATCAGGGGCGCCGCGCGATCGGGCCACTGGCTGAGTCGCACCTGCTGTCCCGCGTACAGCAGCCAGCCTCGGGCCAGCGGGGGTCCTGTTACTCCCGCAATGCGCGCCCGAAGTCGTCCGACTTCATCGTGGACGTTCGGAAGGCGCTCCGCGAGCACCGACAAGTCGGGGATCTCGAGGTGCACTGCCCATCCCTCCGTCTCCCGGCGAAGGAGAAGGGCCGGGTCGGCGACCGACGGAAGCCGCGGCTCAGCGGCGGCGCGGCCCTCTGTGGCGCGTTCTCGTCGAAAGCCCCGCGTGCGGACGCGGAACGCATTTGACTTGGCGTCTCGGAGCCAGCGCTGGGCCTCTCGCTCAGTCGACAGGTCGGCGACGATTCGCTTAAGGGTCGAGTCGAGCAGGTACGGCGATTCATCGTCGTCACCGACGAGCAGGGCGACGGCGACCTGGCCGAGCAAGTCGGTGTTCTGCGCGAATTGTTGGAAGCGAGAGGACGTCTGCCAAGCACGCGCCGCGAGACTCCGGCCTAGTTCGTCGGGTTGCGCGAGCAACTCGGACGTCAACCCGCGCCGAAAGTCGAACAGGAGCCGCGCAAGCTGCCTCTGCAGATCCGTTGGGAGCACGGCATGGGTGATCGGCCAGCAGATGATCGAGAAATGCCGAGCCCACGGGCCGGTCGGCTGGGCGCCGCCGAACGCCGTCCTGAACTCCTGGAACCTGCGCCGTATGTACTGGCGGTCGCCATACTCCGCCCATAAGGGGGTACGCGCCTCGAACGTTTGCCAGTACTCGTCGCCGGAGTACTCGTAGCCCATCTCGGCCGCATATACGACGAAGGGCAACCAGGGATCCCTCGGAAGCCGGCCACGACGAACAGCGGCACAAACCTCCATCTTCATCAGGGCGACTTCGGGCTCGGAGAGCCCGTGCTCGAGCGCGAAGATCGGCCTGCCGCTCGCCTGCTCGTCGCACCGCTGCCGGAGCGCACTGAAGTGAGCCTCGAGCCTCCGATGGAGGACGATCAAGCCCTGATCACCCTCGCTCTCGGATCTGATCGCGCCTGCGCCGGTTTCCGACATCGCGCTCACTCAGGCATCACAAGACGGCGTGCGCGGATCGCACCTCGCCCCGTCGGACGTGGCCTCCGTTGCCTCTCGTTGCCGCTGCTCACTCTTGCGCCCTCTTCCTTCCCCGCCTAGCCAGGTGGTTCACCAATTGGCACCAACTGGTCGCAAAGGCATAGCACGCTGCCCGGACGAAACACGTGTCGCGGGACTCCTAGGCGCTCTTCAGCCTGTATAGCCCCGACCGCCGACGAACCGGCTCGACGTGCGGAGACTTCGCGATCTGCGTCAGGAGCGTTGCGGTTGGGTTCTTCCCGCCAACACGGATCCCCTCGTCCTCGAGGAGGCTGAGCCAATCCGTGTAATGGATGACGACGCCAAGGCCTTTCCGCACCCGAAGCACCTCCACGGCGATCTCGCGGAGGCGCTGGCCACGAACCTCCTCATGAACCGACTCGAGCGCAAGTTGCGGCGCCAGGCCCAGCATCTCATCCATCTGCCGAAGCAGGCCCTCGGTGCTCTGAAGCTCGTGGTCGACTGTGTCGGCGAGCGTGTGCAGGTTCTCCGACTGTCGCCGCAAGTCGGCCAGGCGCGCAAGGACCGCCTCACGTTCCCGCTCGACGACAGCGCGGGCCTTCGCAGAGAGATGCGCAACGCTCACAGCGACGACTGTATGGATCGTGCCGGACGAGTGAGGCTGGACTCTTCCCCGGCTAGGAGCCGAGGATTCGGCGTGCGTGCGCTCCGCACGCTCATCCGTCTCAGCAACGCCGGGACGCTCATACTCGTGAAGACGTGGTAGCGCAGCTGGCGAGTCTTTAGTTGCGCCTCGGTCGCCCAGGTCCGTCTTGCTTACGTCTGGCTCAGAAGCCGCAGGTAAAGGCCGCGGGTCTCCGTCGACGGTTCCAGCCCGAGCCGCTCCTCGAGCAGCGCTCCAAGTTCGCGGTAGCGCGCTTCGATCGCCTCGCGCAGTCCAAGCTCCCCCTCCGCTTCGAGCGCGAGTCGCCAGAGCCCCTCGTTGAGAACGTCGACGGCGAGGCCGCGCTCCGCGACCTCAAGCGCGTCGCGGGCCTCGCCCGCCTCAAGCCTCGCCCGACCCACGAGCTCGAGCAGTGCCGCATGCGTGTCCCGCAATCTGCGGATCTCGCTCCCCGCCCAGGCGTAGTCGCTGCCCGCCAGAGGCTCCGCGCGAAACAGGCTGTGCGCCTTTTCGAGGAGATCCCTGCGCGCATCGCAGCCGGCAGAGTGCTGCCCCTCGCCGGTGACTGCGCGCGCTCGGTGCGTCAGCTCCTCGAGATCGTCTACATCGACTCGAACCCGGTCGCGGTCGAGCCAGTAGCGGTCGCGCTCGCTTGCGACGGCGTCGCCGAGGAGCCGGCGCGCGTCCCGGACGGCCTGGTAGAGGCGATGCCGGCTTCGCTTCGGGTCCTCGCCGGGCCAGAAAGCCTCGAGGATCTCGTCGCGCTGAGCACCCTCGCGGCGGAGAGCGAGGAAGGCGATCAGCTCGAGCGCGCGTGCGCGTACGCCGCGGCGGCTCTGCTTCGCGCCGTGGATGGTAAGCGGCCCGAGGAGGGAGATCAGAGGGAACTCGGCCCGCTCGGGATCCGGCAGGTCGCCGCGGACATCCTCTTCGCGCGGGCTCGCGGCTGCCTCCCGCGGCGCGACCACAACCAGGCTTGCCTCGAGACCCGCCGGACGAAACGCGAAGGGCCGGATCCGTCGGACGGGCCTGGTACCGGGGGCTGGAGCGCTGAGGCTCACCCTATTCAGGTCGACGACGCCTCGCGCTCGAGCGTGACTGAAGCTCCGGGCGAGGAGGAGGAGCACGAGGAGCGCGGCGAGCACCCAAGCCGCGATGACGATGAGCTGCTGTAGCAACGTGGTCGTGACCGGGGCGGAGAGCGAGCCGGGGAGGTCGGGCCATTCCGGCCGGTATCGCCAGAGCGCAGCGAACGCGGCGAGAGAAGCGGCCGCCGCGAGAAACCGGAGAAGCGCCGACGAGAGCATCACAACACGACCGCCAAGACGGCGCCGGCGCTCAGGAACGGCGCGAGAGGCAGGGACTCCCGCGTGGCCGACCGGCCGTGCCGCACGATCAGTAGCGCCGCGAACGCTGCGGCGAGGACGAGGCCGAGGAGGAGCGCTTGCGCCGCAAGCCCAGCGAGGCCGAGGACGAGGAGGAGCGCGAGCTTGACGTCGCCCATACCGTAGGAGGCGCTCCAGACGAGGCTGAGGCCCAGCATGAGGGCGACGAGGCCGAGGCCGGCGAGCAGCCGCTCCGGGTGAATCCCGTCGGCCGCGAGCAGCGCGGCGCAGGCGAGCGAGGCGGGGAGCACGATCCGGTTAGGGATCCGATGCTGCGCGAGGTCGAAGGCCGCGACGGCGCCAAGCGCCGACCCAAGGATCACGAGACGCGCGAGTTCCGCCGCGCCGGCGTCGACGCGAAGGCTGGCTGCAAGGAAGACGAGCGCCCCGACGGTCGCCGCTCCGGCTTCTCGTTTCCCGTTCACGGTGCTCGCGGCTCGGCGGTCGCCTTCGCCTTCACGGTCAGCGTCGGGAGCCCGACCACCCGCAGGAGCATAGTCGGGATCTCGCGCTCGACCTCGACGCTGACCGAGGCGGGGCTGGCGCTTGCACGTGCTCGCAGCTCGGGCTCACTCGCAAGCACGGCGAGGGCGGTTGCCTGCGCCTCGCTCGGGTCGAGGGCGAGCTGGCCGGCGTGGAGTCGTTCGAGGTCGAGCGCTTGGCTTCCCGAGAGGGCGGCGCCATCGGCGATCGAGACGAGCTCGCGCCGGTCGATAAAGGCGCGGCCGATATCCACGGCAGCGCCGATAACGAGCAGGAGGGCGAGCGCAAGCAAGAGCCCGGCGACGAGGACGGCGCCGCGCTCGTCGTGGACGCGCTGGCGGACCGCTGCTCTCATGGTGCGGGCGCGGTGAGGAGGCTTCGGTAGCGGTCGACGGGCGCCGCCGCGTCGCCGCTGACCTCGACCGTGCCGATGGCGCCGAAGAGCGGGATGCTTGCAAGCGCGACCTCGGAGCGGACGCGGGCGCGGAGAACGCCGCCGCGGGCGAACTCGCCTTCGAGCGTGAGCTGGAGCGGCTCTCCCGTCTGGGTCCGTGCGCGGGCGACCGCCTGCCGCGCCGCGTCCTCGGCCGCCGAGGCCGAGGGCGACTGCACGGCCGCACGGACGGCGTCACGGGCGGTCTGCTCGGCGGCGAGCCGTCCCTGCTCGACCCGGGCGAACAAGGGGACGAGGAAGAGCAGCGGGATGAGGACGCCGGCGAGCAGGATCAGCCCGGAGATGAGCGCCTGCCCGCTCTCCGCGCGCAAGCGGAAGAACAGGCTCCTCACGGTGCCGCCTCCTCGGCCGAGTAGCGCTCGAGCGGGAGGCTGGCGCTCGCCTGCACGGCCGGCATGAGCAGCGGGAGCGAGAAGAGCCGCGGCGCCTCGCCTTTGACGCTAACAGTGACCTCGTCGCTCGCCTCTTGGGCGCTGGCGCGGAGGTGGGCGCCGGCGCCGCCTGCGGCGTCGAGGATCGCGTTTGCCCGCGTGACTCCGGCCTCGGGCCCGGCCGCGGCGGCTGCGCGAGCACCGTCCTGAGCCGCCGCCGTAGCGACGGAGCGGGCGTGCGCGTAGGCGAGTGCCTGCGCGCCGATCGCGACGGTGAGCAGGACGAGCGCGAGCGCGAACAGTCCCTCGATCAGGGCGTCGCCGCGCTCGCAGGCGAGCCTGCGGCGAAGCGCGGTCATCGTCCTAGCCGGAGCCGGAGATGAAGTCGACGATCTTCTGCCCTCCTGTCTGGATCGCCGGGCGGAGCAGCGCCACGACCGCGGCCGCGGCGGCGGCGAGGCCGACGGCGAGCACGACCCAGTTGACGAGGCTGTCGCCGCGCTCCTCGCGGCGGATCCGCTCGGCCGCCTCGAGGAGCTTGAAGAAGAGCGCGTCGAACATGCTGGTCACCTCCCTTTCATGGCTAGACCGTTTGGGCGAGGAAGCGAAGGAAGCCGTAGGCGAGCAGGAGCACGAGCACCGCGAGCAGCGGCGCGATCGGTGCGTGCATGGCGAGGTAGGCGCGGTCGGCGGCGCGCTCGAGGTAGCGGTTCTGCTCGGCGCGCGCCTCGCGCGCTTGCTGGCGGAGGAAGTCGAGGTAGGGGCTCTCCTTGGCCGCAAGCAACTCGGAGAAGCGGGCGAAGGTCGGCTCGCCGGCCTCGCGAGCGACGCGCACGAGCGCCTCCCGCTCGCCAAGCGAGCGCACTCGCCGGGCGAGCGAGAGCGCGCGAGTGAGCTCCTCGCCGAGCGGGCCTGGGCAATCACGCGCGGCGAGCTCGAGCGCCTGCCGCAGCGACTGTCCGGCGCCGAGCGCGAGCGCGAGCACCGCGATCGCCTCCGGCAGGTCGAGGAAGATCGCCTCCCGGCGGCGCTTCACTTCCGAGCGAAGGAGGAGATCGGGGGCAAAGAACCCAGCGAGCGCGAGCAGCAGGAGGACGCCAGCCGACGGCAGCCGTCCGGTCGCGGCCGCGTAAGGGAGCAGCGCGATGAGCGGCGCCGCGAGCGCGACCAGCAGCTTGTGGGCGAGGAAACGGGCAAGCGTCTTCCGGCCGCCTGCCTGGCGCAGATCGCGCTCGTAGGTGGCGCGCAGGCCGGAGACCCACGCGGGCGGCTCGAGCGCAAGCGCGCGACCGCTCGGCCGGGTCGACGCGATGCCCTCGGCACGCGCGAGGCGAGCAGCGAGCGGCGGCCGCCGGAACGCATGCGCGTACGCGAGTAGCAGACCGCCCGCGACGAGGCAGACGCTCGAGAGGAAGAGCGCTCCGTTCACGGGCCGCCTCCCGTCCGGCGCGGCTCAGGAACGCGGCCAAGCCGGCGCATGAGCAGATAGCAGCCGAAGATGAGCAGGCCACCGGTCACGCCGACCAGCGTCCCTGCCGGCGTCTGGTACGCCTCCAGGTAGCCGGGCGAGGCGAGGCCGACGAGCAGGAAGAGCACGATCGGGCTCAAGGCGAGGATCGCCGCCTCCAGCTGCAGCGTCGACGCCCGCGAGCGCGCCTTCTCCCGCGCCTCCAACCGATCGGACAGAACCGCGCTCAGCTCGCGCAGGACCGGTGCGAGCCCGCCCGCGGGAAGCTCAAGCAGGCCAGCCCGGAGCAGGAGCGCGACCGTATCGGCGCTGCGCTCGCCGGCGTCGGCGAGACCTGCGATCGCCGCGCCCAGCCCGCCCGCGCGCAAGCGCGCGTGGAAGCGGGCAAGGTCGCTGCGCAAGGCCGCCGGTCCGCTCTCGGCGACGAGCGCGACCGCGGCGGGGAACGCGATTCCGGCCTCGAGCGCGTCCGCGAGCTGGGCGAGCGCCGCTGGCCAGGCGCGCTCGCGCTCGCGCAGCCGGCGCTCCCGCCGCCGTCCCACCCAGGCCACCGGCGCATACGCGCCCCCGATCGCAGCGGCAAGCGCAAGTACCGGCACATCGACGAGCGACCAGACGAGCAGCGCCACGAGCGCGGACGCAGCGAGCACGGCGAGTAGGAAGAGGGGCGGGCTGAGCGGCAGCTCGCTCTGGCGCACAAGACGGGTCACCCGGCCCAGCCCGAGCCGGAGTTCGACGCGGTGCACGGCGCCCGCCCAGAAGAGGCCCACGCCGGCGGCGAAGATCAGCCCAAGGAGAAAGCCGGTCACCGCGACCCCCCGCTGACCAGGAAGCCGCGCGCCTCGCTGACCGGGTACGGCCGCGATGTAGCCGTCGTCCGCGACGGCAGCGCTCCGCTCGCGTCGATCGGCCCGCTCGCCGAGAACGAGATCCGCCAGACGATGACCGCTTCGACTGCGTACCCGCTCGAAGCGCAGCTGGCGAGCACGTACGGGTTCCGGCCCTGGTCGCCCGGCAGGCAGCGCGTCTCGTACTCGTGCACGATCGCGTCCGCGGGCGCCTGCCCCGCCCGGTATGGCGTCCCAGCACCGCCTGCGAGCTCAGCGCCGTCGCCGAACTGCCACGTAATCCCGTCCGGCGCGGCAACGACCGTGACCGTCTCGCCCGCGAGTGAGACCGTCAGTTCCTCTGACCTCGGCGGCGGGTCGAGCCAGAACCACGAGAGGGCGCCGGTGAGACCCGTTACGTGCGGCGACGTCCGGATCCGTCCGGGAAACAGCGACAGGCGGTCAGCGACAGACGCCGCGATCGCCGCCGGGTCGACACCCGGGCCGCCCGGCCCGACAAGCGTGTAGCAGGGCAGAACGCTGCCGGGCGCGTAAATGCACACCCGGCCTGGACCGACCGGGTACCAGAAGCTCCCCGGCCCAACAGGCTGCGGGTTCCGGGCAAGCGCCGAATCGGAAGCAAGAGGTGGATACAGATCGACGTCAGGCAAATCGTCGGTCGCTCCTCCCTTCACCGGCAGCCGGACAACGCGGGATGTCGAACGCGAAGCGCGAACTCGCTCGCGTCCCGGCTCGCTGTCGCGGCCGCTGATGCCGGCCCGCACGATCGCCCGACTCGGCCCCGCTTGCTGCGAACTGACGCCGATCTGAATTGGAGGCCGCCGGGAATCCGCTTGCGCAGTACCAGCGAAGGCAGCCGCGAGAAGGGCGCCAGCGAACAGGCTGCAAGCGCCGAGGCTTACTCGAGAAGCACGACTCTCCAGACGACGAAGCGATCGCTCCTCCCGACCCGTCGGAGCTCGTACCGCGCGCGCTCGTTCAACACCACCGCCCGACCGATCGGACGGCCGCTCTGCCGCGAGGGCCGGACGCGCTGCCGATCGACGACGATCGCCGTCGCGCGCGCGTACGAGGGCTCGAGGCGAACCGAGCGGATCTCGCGGCGGCCCTCCAACATCCGAACGCGGATGCCACGCTCTCGGCGGTTCTGCGCCGCAACCCGTAGCGACGCAAGAGCGGGACCTCGGGTCGAGCGCTCGGCCCAGGATGGGATGCGGTTGTTCCAGAGCACGTAGACGGAGAGCCGGCGGTTCTCGTTGAGCGCCGTTCGAATTGCCCGCTCGAGTGTCGCCTCGGTTGTCTCGGGCGCGGTCGTCGTGGGAGGCGGCTGTGTCTTCGTGGCCTTGTCGTTGCCACCGTCGCAGCCAGCCGCCGTCGCCGCGAGCAGCGCGAACAGCAGGAGTGCGAATTGCTTCATCGTCCGACATGGAAGCCTGCCTGCTCGAGCTCGTCCAGGTAGGCGGGCCCGCTTGCGAGCCAGCGGAGCTCGGTGCCGGCGCCGTCGAAGAGTGGGTTGAGAGTGAGCCTTCTTCCTTCGACGCCTGCGACTTCGACGATCTCGTCGATACGGCGGGGCAGGAAGCGGCGCTCGCCGGAGCGGAAGCTGCGCGGGCGGTCGCAGTGGACGACGAGGTCGACGTCGCGTAGCCAGTCGAGCGCCTGCTCGGCCTCGATGCGGGCGCCCGAGGTGAGCGCGAAGCGGACGAGGTTCTGGAGGGCGTGCTCGGCGGACTCGCCGTGGACGCTGGTCATGCCGGCGTGGCCGGTGGCGAACGACCAGAGCATGGCCATCGTCTCCGATCCCCTGCACTCGCCGACGAGGATGCGGTCGGGGTTCATGCGCAACGCGTCGGAGACGAGGTCCTCGAGCGTGACCGCGGCGAGCCCGTCGGCGCTCGCCGGCCGGGCTTCATAGCCGACGCAGTTCGGGAGGACGGCTGGGAGCTGCAGCTCGGCCGAGGACTCGCAGACGACGACCCGCTCGGTGCCGGGGACGGCGCGGCCGAGCGCGTTCAGGAGCGTCGTCTTGCCGCTGGAGACGCGGCCGGCGACGACGATGTTCTTGCCGGCGCGGACGCAGGCGGCGAGGAACGAGGCAGCTTGCTCGCTGAGGAAGCCGAGCCCGACGAGTTCCTCGAGCGTGCCGGCGGCGAGCCGGAAGCGGCGGATCGTGCAGATCGTCTGCCCGTTCGAGGAGACGGGCGGGATCGCCGCGGTCAGCCGCGAGCCGTCGGGGAGGCGCGCCTCGACCCGGGGGGTGATCCGGTCGAGCCGCTTTCCCTCGACCTGTTCGAGCAGCCGCTCGACAAAGGCGCGCACCTGGCGGTCGTCGTCGAAGACGAGGTCGGGGACGCGCTCGATCCGCTCGCCGGTGTCGCGGAACAGCCGCCTGGGGCCGTTGATCATCCACTCCTGCGCCAGCGGGTCGGCAAGCATCCGCTCGGCGATCGCACCCAGCCCGACGAGCTCGTTCCGCAGCTCGCGGGCGACCTCCCGGCGCTGCTCATCCTCGAGCGGCGGCGCCTGCCCGCTCAGCGCCTCCGCCTCGTAGGAGCGGAGCGTCTCCGCGATCAGCTCCTCGGTGCGGGCACGCCCTTCCTCGCTCGCCAGGTTCACCTCTTCGGCTGCGAGCGCTCGCTCGAGGCGGACGCGGATCGTCTCGGCCGGCTCGAGGGTCAGCTCCGCCACGGCAGCGCCACCTCTTCTTCCTCTGCCACCTGCACCTGCCGCGCCGCGTCTGGCTGCGGCGGGACGAGTCGCAGCTTGCGCTCGCGTGGCGCCGGGGCGACGGGCAGGAAGAGCTCGTCGAGCAGGCCTGCGAGCGCGCGGGCGTAGCGGCCGCGACGGCGGGCGCGCGCGAGCGGCAGCCCGGTGCGGCGGGCGCGGGTGAGCGCGCGGCCGTCCCACGGCAGCCAGGCGTCGAGCGCGAAGCGGCGCTCGGCCAGCTGCCGGGGCACGATCTGCTCGAGCGCACTCCGCGCGGTCGCGCCGGGGCCGCCGGCGCCGTTGATGGCGACGCGCAGCCGCTCGGGCGGGATCCCGAGCGCGAGCAGCGCGTCGAGCTGGGCGAGGCCCGCGCGCAGCTGCTCTTCGCGCGGGCCGATCACGAGCAAGACGGCGTCCGCCGCCACGACCACCTCGCGGTGGAGGCGACAGCCCGGCCCCGCCTCCTCCCCCTCTGAGAGGAGGAAGCCGACATCGGCGACCGCGAGCGGGTAGGCGGCGGCGAGAGCGCGAAGCGCCGCGGCGATAGCGCCGGGCTCGGCAAGTTCATCGAGCGACTGCACGCGCTCCGGCGGGCCGAGCAGCACCGGCGGCCAGCCATCGCGCACGGTCAGCCAGCGCTCGAGCAACTCACCGAGGGCGCCGTCTCGGGAGCGGGCGGCGCGGGCGAGCCCGAGCAGCGAGCCCTGGCGCGGGTCGGCACCCAGCCTGAGGTCAAGGCCGCCGCCGAGCGCGTCGAGCTCGACCAGGACGCAACGCCAGCGCTCGGCGGCGAGCGCGGCCAGCGACGCGGCGCACTCGCTCGCCCCCGGGGCGCCCTTACTTCCGATCACCGCGAGCACGCTCCCCTCCGGCGCCTTGCTCACCGCCGCGAGCGGCGGCTCGACGGGGCGCTCGGCCGCAACCGCAGCTGTGGTGTCGGTCTCTTCGCGGGTCGGGCCGCGCAGGGCCGCCAGGACCGCCTCGGGCGATGCGGCGGGCTCGACGACCTCGTCGACGCCGAGGGCGAGCAACTCCTGCCGCTGACCGGCATCGAACCCGAGGCCGATGACGCGAGCGCCACAAGCGCGCGCGCTCGCGCAGTGGGCGGCGGTGAGGCCGGAGAGATCGGCCGAGAGGAGCACCGCTTCCGCGCCCGCAGCCAGCACCTCCTGCTCGAGCTCGTCCGCCTCGGCGGCGCTCGCGCGCGGCTCGAGCACCGCGGCGCGGCCGAAGAGCAGGTGCTCGACCGCGCGCTCGGCGACCGGCGTCAGCGCCAAGACGACCGGCAGACGCTCCACGCCTATGAGCCCCCTTGCGCACTCGCGGGCGGGATCGGCGCCGTGCGACCGGTCGACCCCTCGCGCAGCAGATCGATCTTGCCTTCGGAGTTGGCGAGCGCGAGCGCGGCCGCCACCGACGGATCGGTGAGGGCGACGGTGACAGGAACGCTCGCCGAGGCACGGGCGAGGCCCTCGGGCGGCAGCCCGACCGCGAGCACCCGCAACCCGCGCGCGACCGCCCGCGCCCGCGCACCGGCGCCGCTCTCGAACGTCGCCAGCACCGTCACCCGATCGCCAGGCCGGAGCGATCCGCCGAGCGCCCGCAGCGCGGGCACGACCAGGGTGAACGCTGCACGGGCCGCGCCGCTCGGCGCGACAGCCGCGCGCGCGAGCGGCGCACCCTGGGAAACCGGCGCCGCCAGCTCGCGACCGAGCACCGTCTCCAGCTCCCGCTCGGGAACGAGAGATGCCAACGTGCCCGCGTCGCCGGCGAGCTCGCCGATGCGCACATCGGATGGGCGCAGCGGCGCACCGGCCTGGAGGTCGTGCGCGGCGACCAGCACCGGCGTGCGGTGGGTGGTGGCGCTGTAAACCGACCAGTAGCCGGCGAGCGCTACGACGACGAGCACGACGCCGATCAGGGGAAGCGGCCGCCCGAGCCGGCGCAACGAAGGGCGCGGCGCAGGCTCCTCCGGGTCGCGGAGGCGTACCTGGACGCGACCGTTCTCGCTCGCGTGCGGGTCGGCGGTGGGTGGTCGGCGGAAACGCATCTGAGGCCACGAACTCCTTGTGCTCACGGCTACCCCTCCACGCTCACAGTTGGCTGACAGTTCGCTGACAGTGCGTGGCGCAAGCCCGGATCGGCGAGCCGTTTCCTGCATTTCGTCGCTATGACCCGAGCGGGACGCGTGCGAGACCACCTCCTGAACAACTCGCGCCTCTGCTCGGTTTGTCGCTACAGGGGTGGCAAAGGTAACGGCGGCGCTCTCACTCTTCCTGCGGTCGGCGTCGCCCACCCACGAGCAGACGCCTCAGCGCGGCGAGCCGGAACCATCGGCGCCGCCGTGCGCGCTTCGCAGCGATCGTGTGCGCGAGCGCGAGGAGCTGAGGGTCGTCTCGCAGCAGCTCGTGCACCTCGCGATCGAGCGCGCGGTCGCGGCCGGTCGGGCTCAGGGCGTGATCCCCCGCTGCTCGAGTTCGGCACGCAGGGTGCTCAGCGCCCGCTGGAAGCGCATCTTCGCCGCCGCCTCGCTGACGCCGACGGCGGCCGCGACCTCGCGGAAGGAGCAGCCGCGCAGCAGCTTCATCGTGATGACCTCCCGCTGGCTGGGCAGGAGCGAGGCGATCGCGGCGCCGAGCACGCCATCGAGCTCGATGTCGGCCTCGCCAGCAGGCAGCTCGTCGAGGGCATCGTCCGAAGGCATGTGATCGAGCGTGCGCCGGCGGCGGCGCGAGTCGTCGGCGAAGCGCCGCTGCGCGATCGTGTACAACCAGGCGAGCATCGACCTGGGCTCGAAGTCGGCGCGCAGCAACGCGGCGGTCGCATCGGCGAACACTTCCTGAGCGAGATCCTCGGCCCGGTCGGGGTCGCCGGTTCGACGCTGCAGGTACCGGTAGATCTGCGCATGGTGGCGCCGGAAGGCCATCTCGGCGAGGCCTTCCACCTACCTTCCTTGTCGCTCGGGCGCGGGGAAGGTAACGGCCTTCGACGGCGGCGTTCGCATTCGGCCACCGGGCTGAACTTGCCCTGCAAACAGAGTACTCCTGGAAAGAGGCCGCGCCGACTCTCAGCGGGCGGGCGGGCGGCGCGACTCGCGGGCGGTCTTACCGAACTCGCGGGCCGCGCAGCGCGGGCAGTAGAAGACGACGTCGTCGGCGCCGTCATCGTCCACGTCGATCAGGTACCCACACCAGCCAGCCGCGCTCCCCGTCGAGTGCGTTCTGCACTTCTCGCAGACGAGCTCGACCTGACGCACGTGAAGATGATCGCCGGACTCTCGTCAGCTCGCCGTGGCCGAAGCGGACGAGGCTTTCGGGGCGCTTCCAGCGAGCCTGCGACCGTGGGCAAGTTCAGCAGGCGGGCCGAGAAGAAGCCACTTACGCTGCTGTGACCAAGGCGTCCGGCGCATCTGCGATAGTGTCGAACATACGTTCGTATGACCGAATTGCACACACGCCCTCGCCCATCGCCGATGCGGCCTCGCATCCGCTCCCGCTCGCTCGCCCGGCAGCGGCGAACCTACAGTTGCCGTATGGCGAAGGAGCTCAACGAGATCCGCGACGCCGTCCACGTCTTCGTCGAGGCCGATCCCGACGAGCTAGCCGTGGTCAACTCCAGGCCGTTCCAGCGCCTGCGCCATATCCACCAGCTGGCGCTGACGTACCTGATCTACCCCGGCGGGACGCACCGCCGCTTCGAGCACTCGCTCGGGGTGATGCAGGTCGCTGGACGGATCTACGACATCGTCATGCGCGACGAGAACCTGTCCGACGTCGTCCGCGAGGTCGTCCCCGGTAGCAGGCGCAAGCGCGAGTACTGGCGCTCGGTGCTGCGGATGGCGGCTTTGTGTCATGACACGGGCCACCTCCCGTTCTCGCATGCGGCGGAGAAGGAGCTGCTGCCCGACGGCGTCGGCCACGAGCAGATCACGCGAGCGCTGATCGAGAGCGAGTTGATGAAGCCCGTCTGGGACGGGATGCGGCCACAGCCTGAGCCCGAGGACGTGGTCAAGCTCGCGCTCGGCCCGAAGGAAGCGAGAGACCTGACCTTCAACACCTGGGAGGCAATCCTCGCCGAGATGATCGTCGGCGACGTCTTCGGCGCCGACCGCATCGACTACCTGTTGCGCGACTCTCTCCACACAGGCGTCGCCTACGGCCGCTTCGACCACAGCCGGCTGATCCAGACGATGCGCATCCTCCCGCCAGCACCCGACCTCGCCGGCGGCGAGGAGGCGCCGACGGGCGAAGAAGCCGAGCGTTCGACACTCGGTGTCGTCCGCGGCGGGCTTGAGTCCGCCGAGGGGCTGCTGATCGCCCGCTACTTCATGTTCAGCCAGGTCTACTTCCACTCGACGCGTTTGATCTACGACACCCATCTGAAGGAGTTCCTGCAGGCGTGGCTGCCCGGCGGCCAGTTTCCGACCGACCCCGAGGAGCATCTGCAGATCACCGACGCGGAGATGATGGCGGCGATCAGAGCGGCGGCGGCGAACAGCGCGGACGCGGCCCACGAGCCGGCCTGGCGCATCGTCAACCGGGAGCACTTTCGCGTCTTCTACGAGCGCGCACCCGAAGACGTGGCCCTCTACCCGGAGGCGGCGACGGCGGTCTTCGCCGCAGCACAGGAGGAGTTTGGCGCCGCGAGCGTCCGCTACGCCGATTCCCGCAAAGCTGCCGGCACGGCCGACTTCCCGGTCCGCGATCGCGATGGCAAGAGCGTCTCGTCGCTGGCCCTCTCGCAAGCGCTCCAGCAGCTGCCCGAGCCGCGCAACGAGTACGTCTATGTCGTCCGAGAGCGCCGCGAGGATGCACGGAAGTGGGTGCGCGACAACCGGCGCGCGGTCATCGAGGCCGCGGCCCAAGCTGAGAAGGAGGAGGACGAATGAAGCGTCTGCAGCGAGCCGCACTGCTCACCGAGCTCGTCGAGCAGATGCGCGCGCACGAAAGTTGGTGTGGCGAGACCCATCTCCAGAAGGCGACCTTCTTCTTGCAGGAGCTCCTCGGCGTCGAACTCGAGTACGACTTCGTGCTCTACAAGCACGGCCCGTTCTCGTTCGACCTCCGCGACGAGCTCGGCGACCTCGTCTCCGACAAGCTGATTCGGTACCAACCGCAGGTCCCGCCCTACGGCCCCCGCATCGCAGTGACCGAGGAGGGCGAGGCCGTCCAGGAGATCTACCCGACGACGCTCGCCCGTCACGCCGACCGCATCACCTTCGTCGCCGACAAGCTCGACGCGCGAGGCGTCATCGACCTCGAGCGGCTGGCCACGGCGCTGTACGTCACCCTCGACGCGCCGCAAACCAGCGCCGCGGAACGGGCGAATCTGCTCCGCCAACTGAAGCCGCACATCCCCGAGCCGGCGGCGCTGCGCGCTGTCCGGGAGCTCGACGAGATCCGCGCCGAGGCTGAGGCCATAGCCGCGTAGCGGCGAGTACCCCCGCGCGCCGGCCGTCGCCGGCGAGCTGTCTAGCCGATGCCCGCCGTATGGTGACCAATGTGGCGAACGGCCAGATCTACCTGCGCCCGCGGCACGACGACCTCGAGCTTGTGTCGTGCCCGAGCCCGCGCCCGTTCGGCGCGGCGATCTTCTACGCACGCTACCTGGCTCCGTACCCGCCCGACCACCCGCGCGCCGGGCAGACGACGACCGAGCTCGTCGACGCGCTCCGCGCAGCCAAGGTCAACTACGTCATCGATCCCGGCACACCGGCGCTGACGAAGCGCGACATCGCGACGGTCAGGGAAGGCGCGCGGCTGAGGGAGACCGCGATGGTCACCGCGATCGACCTTCCGCTCCACCCCGACGCCCTGCGCAACGGCCGTCGACGCGAGCGCTTCGTCGACGACACCATGACGATGCAGGCCGGCGCCGCGGCCGTGGCTCCGCCATACCTCGAGTACAAGCGTCGTGGGCCCGACGTGCGCCGCGTCAACCTGGCCATGCTGCGCCGCTGCGTCGCGTCGGCGAGCGGGCAGCGGCCGGTGGCATTCATCCAGGTGACGGTCGCGGCGCTGCTCGACGGCGTGTTGGAAGGGCTGGCCCCGGCCTACGCGGCGACGGGCGTGACGCGCGTCTTCGTCCGTGTCCGCGGCCTCAACGCCGAGGAGGCGTCGGCACGCGAGTTCTCGGCCTACGTCGACGCCATCTCCGCCTTCAACGAGGTAGGCGTCGAGCTCGTACCCGACTGTGTCGGCCGCCTCGGGCCGCCGCTCGTCGCTGGCGGCGCGTCAAGCTTCTCGACCGGTCCAGTCAACTTCCGCAAGGTGCCGCGCGCGCTGCTGAACAAGAGCGGCGGGGGTGGTGTCGAGGTCTTCTACGAGGTCGCCGGCGGCTTTCATGCAATAGGCCGTGGCGGCCGCCACGCCGCCGCCCGCTGCTTCGTGGCCAACTGCCCCGCAGCTGCGGCCGACGTGTCGCTCGAGGATCTGCGCCTGCACAACCTGCACGTCTTGCGCGAGGAGTCACGCCTCGCCGCTGCGAATGGCAGCGCATGGTACGCCGCGCGTCTGATCGCGAGCGGTCAGCCAGAAGCTGTGGCCTGGGGCGAGGTGCTGCGCGAGCGCGCGCAGCGCGCCGCTTGAACTAGCACCCACTCGGCGAGTGTCCGGCCGGAGCATGCTGCGGCCACCTCCCAGGGTGTGCGATCGGCGCTTGCCCGACCGACGGCATCCGCGAGCCAGTGGTCGAGCGGTACGCCGGCCCCGGCGGCCGCGTGCGCCCAGAGGGCGGCCACGCGATGCGGGGTGCGGATCCGCAACGCGGCATTCGACGCGTCCACTTCGGGGAGGCCCGCTCCAACCGCGGCCGCGTACTCCGCGAGCGGGCGCGTGAGCATGTGGCGGGGGCCGCGCTCGGCTCCTCCGGCCGCAGCCGCGTCGAGGAACTCGACCAGCTCGTCGCGTAAGACGCCGACGACCTCGACCGCTTCCGCAAGAGCGCGCTCGGCCTCCACGGCGATGTAGAGGGCGAGCTCAAGCGGAAGCCGCGCCCCGGCGTACTCACGGACACGGCGCGCGATGGACGGGCTCACCGGCACGTCGATCAGCTCGGCGAGTTCGCCAGGTCGCTGCGGCTGGGCCCGAAGCGAGAACGGCGGCGGGTCGAACCCGATCGGCTCGTCCTCGGAGCGGGCGACGATTCTGAGGTGGGAAGTATCTATGGTTGAACCATAGATACCCTCCCGGACAGGGAACCCCTTCATGCCGAACTACGGACCCCGCGGACGAGGCGACGAGGAACTCCGCGACTGGCTGCTCGGCGGCAACCGGAAGCGGCTGATCCTTGAATGTCTCTTCGAGGCGCCCGAGCAGGGCTGGAGTGCCGAGGCGCTTGCGAGACATCTGAAGATCGGCCCGGCGACGGTCTACGAGACGCTCCGCGCGCTGCGCAGCGCAGGACTACTTGAGACACCGAATCCGAGACGGCATCGGCTCGCCACAGGGACCGACCTGGCCGACGCACTGCGTGCGCTGATCGTCGTCCTCAAGCGCGAGGGCGCGAGGGCAGTCGATCGCCCGCCCCGCGTGCGCGCTTAGCCAGGATCTTCAGTCGGAGCAGCAGTGTCTGCGGCAGTGGATCGCTGACAGCTCGCAGACAGTTCGCTGACAGTCGCGGTATTCGCGCGACGTGGTCGGGGGCGACTCAAGGCCGGCCCGAGGAGACACGGCGAACCTCAGTCGGGCGGCATGGCGTCAACGCGCTGTCAGCCAGCGGTGAGACGCGGGCGCAAGCCTCGGAGCCTTCGCACCCAACCGAAGGAGGCTCATGTCCCGAACTCCTACCGCCGGCCGCCGCACCGCCGATGTCCCCGCACTCGACGTCGTGGCCGCCCTCGAGCGGGAATGGCCCGCACTCGACCCCACGCTCGCCGGTGCTCTGCGCGAGTGGCAGCAACGGGAGCCAGTGCTCGCGGCTTTTGCAAGCCCGCAGCTGCTCGTCCGGTTCCTGCAGCACTTCGATGCGGATCTGGACGCAAAGGACGCCGCGCTCGCGGCGCTGCTGCGATGCACGAAGACGGACGCGCGGGCCGGCCGCGTCATTCTGCAGGCGCTGCTTCCCGGGCTGAAGCTTCTCGCCGAGCGGCTCATCCGTCAGCCCGGTGCGCGCGACGAGATCTGGTCGACGCTGCTTTCGGCCCTGTGGGAGCGGATGTACAGCTATCCGCTGCTGCGCCGTCCGCAGCGGATCGCGGCGAACCTGCTGCTCGACACACGGCTCGCGATCCGCCAGGAGCGCGAGCGTGCCCGAAGGTGGGCAGGTCACGAACTCGCGCTCGCCGACGTGCCGCCGCCGCCGCGACTGCTGCGGGCCGCGCTCGAGCAGCCGCTGCGCCGCGCCGCCGACGCGGGCGCGATCACCGTTGACGAGGCAGAGCTGATCGCGCGGACGCGAATCGACGGCACGCCCCTCGTCGAACTCGCCGCGGAGATCCGCGTTGCGTACGACGCGCTCCGGAAGCGCCGCCGGCGGGCGGAGCGGCGGCTGCTGCTCTTCCTTGGCCGGCCTGATGTCCGGTTTGGGGATCGAAATCGACGTTCCTTTAGTGCTCGGGTCGCCGGCGCCGGGCTCACGGGCAGCGTCGGCGGAGGAGCCGTCACCCACCCGAAGCAGAGGAGGTGAGAGGGCCCGCAGACCCCGGAGCCGGCGCCCGAGCAGCCGCGCAATCCCATGAGGAAGGAGGAGATGTCAAGGAAGCTGACCATCGCGCTCGCTCTCGTCGCGCTGCTTGCGCTCGTCGCTGCGCCGGAAGCGCTGGCCGCGGCCGACCTGAACCAGGTGATCCAGAACATGCGCGTCTGGATCACCGGTCTACTCGCCGGGCTGGCGACGCTGCTTCTGATGATCGGCGGCGTTCGGTACCTGTTCGCGGCCGGCGACCCGGGCCAGCACGAGAAGGCGAAGGGCTCGATCCGGGCGGCGCTGGTCGGGTACGCGCTGGCGCTGCTCGCGCCCGTGCTCGTCTCGATCGTGCAGCGGATCGTCGGCGCATGAGCCGCCGGATCGTGCTCGGGGCGGCCCTGCTGGCCGCCCTTGCGCTCGTGCCGGCCGCGGTTCCGGCGCCGCCGCAGCCGACGAGGGGCGCGATCGTCGTTGTCGCCGGCAACATCGATCCGCGGCTGCTGCGCCAAGCGGGCGTGACGCACGTGGCCGTCGCCCTCACCGACGACAACCTGCGCGACCTTGCGACGTCGCGTTGGAACGGGTTCGTTCGCGGCGGCTTCCACGTCGCCCGCGACACGACCGAGGAGTCGATCCGTGCGACCGCGCGCGCGACGGCGGCGCTCGTCCGGGCGCACGGGCTCGAGTTCCTGATCGAGGACACGGAGGCGCACAAGGCCGACCTGCCCGAGGGTGTGATCAAGCCGGAGCGGCTGCGCTGGACGGAGTGGCTGTTCTCCGAGCTCCGGTCACAGCTCGGGCCGTCGTTCCCGCTCTACAACGTCACGTCCGGGATCGACTCCTCGCCGGAGGTGGTGAACCACGAGGCGCTCCGGCGGCAGAACGTCATCCCGATCTGGGAGGCCTACGACGCGAACGGCTTAACGCTCGGCGTCGGGCGCACGGCGGCCAAGGCGGCGGGCGAGGGCTGGTCGGCCCCGCAGATCGCGGTCGGCGACAAGAGTCTCGCCACCGATCTGCCCCAGACCAGGACCCAGGCTCTATCGGGCGTGTGGCTGTGGGCGCCGGACAACGGCTCCCTGGGGGCACAGGCTCCTCCCGCGCCCGGGACGGAGCCGGCGGACGACTCGCAACCGCCCGGCCCCGGGATCCAGGTCGGGCCGCCACTGGACGCCGATCAGGGCCGCGATACGCCGGGCGGCCAGGTCGAGGTGGACAAGGACTCAAAGCCGCGCTGGTGGGACCTGCCGGGCCGCGTGCGCTACGGGATCACGAGCTGGTTCCGCGGCCTGGTCGAGGACGCGCTCAACCCGATGCTGGAGCTGATCGGCAAGACGGTGCTGGCGACGCCGCAGATCGCAGGTCAGGACCGTGTCGGCGACCTGTGGCTGATCTCGCTCGGGATCGCGGACGGCCTCCTGATCCTGTTCGTGCTCGCGGGGGCGGCGCTCGTGATGACGCACGAGACGCTGCACACCCGCTACGCGCTCAAGGAGATGCTGCCGCGGATCGCGCTCGCGGCGATCCTCGTCAACGCCAGCCTCTCCCTCTCCGGGCAGATGATCGCCGCCGCGAACGCGCTCTCGGGCGGCTTCCTCGCCGGCGGCGTCAACCCCGGCGAGGCGAGCCTGCAGCTCAAGCACTTCATCCTCGCCGCAGTGGCCGGCTCGGGCATCTTCGTGATCCTGCTTGGCCTCGTCGCCGCCGCCCTCGCCGTCTTCCTCTTCATCCTCTACGTCGTCCGGGCGGCGCTGATCCTGATCCTCGTCGCGGGCGCGCCGCTGATGCTCCTGATGCACGCGCTGCCCCAGACGGACGGGCTCGCGCGCCTCTGGTGGCGGGGGATGACGGCCGCGCTCGGGGTGCAGGTGGCCCAAGCGCTCGTGCTCGCGACCGCCGTGCGCGTCTTCTTCAGCTCCGGCGGCAGGGAGGCGCTCGGCCTCTCGGTGACCGGAAACCTGATCGACCTGCTCGTCTGCCTCTGCCTGTTCTGGATCCTGATCAAGATCCCCTTCTGGGCGAAGGATCTCGCCTTCTCGCCCGGCCGCTCCGGCGTCGTCCAGATCGCGCGCAGCTACGTGATGGCCAAGGGGCTGCGAGCGCTGTGATCGAGCGCGTCCGCCTGCCCGCCGACATCGAGCTCGAGGACCGGCTCGCCTTCGGCCTCACCTTCCGCCAGCTGACCGTTCTCGGCATCGCCGCCCTGCTCGGCTACGGCGTGTTCATCTCGGTCTCCGCCCTTCTGCCGCTGCCGCTGGCCGCTGCCGCCGCGGCCCCGGTCGCACTCGCCGGCACCGTGCTCGCGCTCGGCCGCCGCGACGGCCTCCCTGCCGACCGGCTCGCGCTGATCGCCGCCCGCTACCTTTCTCGCCCGCGCCGGCGCGTGCTCGCCCCGGAAGGGATCCCCGCGCCGCTGCCCGGGACGCCGAAGCGTCCGGCGCTGGCGTCGCTCGACCTGCCCGTGCAGACGGTGCTCCGCTCTGGCCTCGTTGAGCTCGTGGATGGCGGCTTCTGCCTGCTCCTGCGCGCGTCGAGCACGAGCTTCGCGCTCCGAAGCGAGGAGGAGCAGGCAGCGCTGGTCGAGGCGTTCGGCCGCTTCCTGAACAGTGCCGCCGATCCGCTCGAGATCGTGATCGCGAGCGAGCCGGTCGACCTCGAAGCACGCGCCGAAGCGCTGCAGCGAGCGGCGCTCGAGCTCCCCAACGCCGCGCTTCGCCGGGCCGCGCTTGGTCACGCTCGCTTCCTCTCCCAGCTCGCCTCAGGCGAGGAGGTGCGCCGCCGCGAGATCCTGCTCGTCCTCTCTAGTACACGCGCGCGTGACCGGCAGGGGGCGCGGACGGCGCTCGAGCGCAGGGCGGCGGAGGCGATCGAGCTCTTGCGCGCTGCCGGCGTCGAGCTCCGCCTGCTGCGCGGTCAGGAGGCTGCTGGCCGGCTCGCCCGCTCGCTCGACCCGCCCGGGCCGCCCGCCGGCAGCGAGCTCACCGGCGTCGTGCAGGGAGGCGACGAGTGAGGCGCCGCCAGCGCTCGCTCGGGCCCGGCTCGCTCTTGGGGCCGCCCGCGCTCGAGCTTGAGCGCGACCGCGTGCGGATCGGCGAGGGCTGGCTGGCCAGCTTCGCCGTCGTTGCCTACCCGAGCGAGGTCGCCCGCGGCTGGCTGGCGCCGCTCCTGCGCGCCGCCCGCGACGCCGACGTCGCCCTCCACGTCGAGCCCATCCCGCCCGCGCTCGCCTCGGAGCGGCTGCGCCGCCAGCGCGCCCGGCTCGAGTCGACCCGCCGGCTCGAGCGCGAGCGCGGCCTGCTCCCCGACCCCTCCGTGGCCGCCGCGGCGGAGGACGCCGACGAGCTGGCGGCGAGACTCGCGCGTGGGGAGAGCAAGCTCTTCCGAAGCGGCCTCTACCTCTCCGTCCGTGCCTCAAGCCGCGAGCAGCTGGACGAGCGGGCGGAGCGGCTGCGCGCGCTCTGCTCCTCGCTGCTGCTGCACACGGTGCCGACCAGCTTCCGCCCCCTCGAGGGCTGGCTCTCCACCCTGCCGCTCGGGCTCGACCGGCTGCGGCTGCGCCGCGCCTTCGACACCGGGGCGCTCGCCGCCTCCTTCCCCTTCGCCGCCGCCGACCCGCCTGCAGAAGACGGCGTCCTCTACGGCCTCGCTGGAAGCGGCGCCCCGATCCTGCTCGACCGCTTCGCCCGCGAGAACTACAACACCGTCCTCCTGGCCAGAAGCGGCGCCGGCAAGAGCTACCTGGCCAAGCTGGAAGCGCTGCGCCTGCTCTACCGCGGCGTGCAGGTGTTCGTGATCGACCCCGAGGACGAGTACCGCCGCCTCTGCGAGGCCGTGGGCGGCGTCTACCTGCCCCTCGCGGGTGAGGAGACGGTCGCGCTCAACCCGCTCGACCTCCCCTCCGGCGGGCAGGCGCACGCGATCGAAGCGCGCGGGCTGTTCCTGGCCGAGCTTGTCGAGCTCCTGCTCGGCGGCCTCACGGGCGAGGAGCTGGCCGTGCTCGACCGGGCGGTCCGCGCCTGCTACGCCGGCGCCGGAATCAGGGACGAGGAGGCGACGCAAGGGCGGGCGGCGCCGCTCCTCTCCGACCTCGCCCAATTCCTCGCTGCCGAGGGCGGCGCCGGACAGAGCCTGGCCGAGCGCCTGCAGCCGTACGCCGCCGGGTCGCACTCCTCTCTCTTCGCGCGCCCGACCACGGCCCGCCCGGAGGGGCAGCTCGTCTGCTTCTCGCTCCGCGGCCTCCCCGAGCGGCTGAAGGCGCCCGTGCTCCTGCTCTGCCTCGATGCGATCTGGCGCTCGCTCGAGGGGCCGCTCCGCCGCCGCTCCGTGCTCGTCGACGAGGCTTGGCTCTTGATGCGGGAGCCGGCCGGAGCGCGCTTCCTCTTTCGCCTGGCGAAGAGCGCTCGCAAGCGCTGGTGCGGCCTCACCACCGTCACCCAGGACGCCGGCGACCTCCTCGCCTCCGAGCTCGGGCAGTCGGTGGTCTCCAACTCGGCCACGCAGATGCTCTTGCGGCAGGCGCCGCAGGCGATCGAGCGGGTCGGCGAAGCCTTCAAGCTCTCCGAGGGCGAGCGCCGCTACCTGCTCTCCTGCCCCACCGGGCAGGGCCTGCTGCTCACGGGCGAGGAGCGGGTGCCACTGCGCGTCGTCGCCTCGAACGAGGAGCACGCCCTCGTCACCTCCAACCCGGCCGAGCTCGCGGCCGAGCAGGAGCTCGCGTGACGAAGCTGGCGGTCTTGGCAGCCGCGGCGCTGTTGCTGCTGCCGGCGCTCGCGATCTCCGCCGCCACCGGCGGCATCAACCTCTCCACCCCTTCGAGCCCGGCGCTCGCCGACATCCCGCCCGACTACCTGCTCCTCTACCAGCAGGCCGGGCTCGCCTTCGACATCCCCTGGGAGGTGCTGGCCGCGGTCGGCAAGGTGGAGTGCGACCACGGCCGCTACCCGGACGCCGCCTGCCGGCAGCGGGGCGTCGAGAACTACGCCGGCGCGGGCGGACCGATGCAGTTCCTCGCCTCCACCTGGCGCCGCTACGGGCTCGACGCCGACCAGGACGGAATCGCCGACCGCTGGAACCCGGCCGACGCGATCGTCTCCGCCGCCAACTACCTCGCCGCCTCCGGCGCCCCCGACGACCTCGAAGCAGCGCTCTACGCCTACAACCCCTCCCGGGCCTACGTGGCCGAGGTGCTCGCCTGGGCCGAGCACTACCAAGAAGCGGCCGATGCCCAGACCGGCCAACCGCTCGACCTCAGCTCGCTCCCCGACCGGGGCGACCGGACCGCGCTCGCCGCCGCCGTCCTCGCCAACCCGAACATCGAGCTGCGCCCGCAGGCCGAGGCAGACGTCCAGGCCGGGCGCGTCGACCCACGCGTACTCGCCGTCCTGTTCGCGCTTTCCGAGCGCTTCTCGCTCGCCGGCGTCGGTCCCTTCGTCAGCGGCCACTCCTACTACGTCGCCGGCACCAACCGGCCCTCCAACCACGCCTTCGGCCGCGCCGTGGACATCGGCTCGATCGACGGCAAGCCCGTCTCCCCCGCGAACGGCGCCGCGCGAGAAGCGGCGCTCGCGCTTGCCTCGCTGCCGCCACCGCTGCGCCCGGACGAGCTCGGCAGTCCCTTCGCCGAGTTCGACAGCCTGCCGGGCTTGTTCAGCGACGACGACCACCAAGACCACCTCCACCTCGGCTACGACCGATGACCCGCGACGAGAGCGAATCCCCACTCGTCCGCTACCTGCGCGACCCGAGCCTCCTGCTCCGCAACGCGCTCGAGCTCGCCCGGCAGGCGCTCGACACCGCGCTCGAGCTGGCTCCGATCGCCGCGGGCGTCGCGCTCGCGCTGCTCCTTGCCCGCCTGCTGATCGTACGCCTGCGCGAGCGCCGGCTCGCCAAGGGCGCGCGGCTGATCGCGATCGGCGTCCCGCCCGAGGTCGACCCCGAGGGGGCGCTCCTGCTCTGGTCGGCGCTCCATGATCTGCTCCGCCCCCGGCTCGCCCGGCTGCTCGGCGGGCAGCCGCAGCTCGCCTGGGAGATCAGCGCCGGCGCCGCCGGCAGTGAGTTCCGGATCTGGGTCCCAGGGGCGGTGCCACCAGGACTTGTCGAGCGGGCACTCGTCTCCGCCTGGCCCGGCATCACCACCAGCGTCCATCCGGTGGACGAGACGCACAACCACATCGCTGCGACCGGTGAGGAGGCGCTGCTGGGGAGCGAGCTGGTGCTCTCGGGCCCGGAGTGGTTTCCGCTCGGCGGCCGGGCCGGGCCGGATCCGCTCCGGCTCGTGCTCGGCCAGCTGGCCGGCCTCGACACGGACGAAGAGGCGCTCGTGCAAGTGGTGGCGCGGCCCGCAACCCGGCGCGAGCAGGGGCGGCTGCTCGCCGCAGCGCGGCGGATCCGCGCCGGCCGGCCGCCCTCACGGATCGGCCGGCTGCTCGACCTGGTGCTGCCGGGGCCGCCGCCGCGCCCGGCGCTCGACCCGACGGTCAGTCCCGACGTGCACGCCGTGCTGGACAAGGCCGCGCGGCCGCTCTACCGCTGCCTCGTCCGCCTCGCCATCACGGGCCCTGAGCCGCGGCGGGCGCGCGGCCGCATCCACGCGCTCGCTGGCGCCTTCGCCGCCTACGAGGGCCGGGTCGGACTGCGCCGCCGCCGCGTGTTCGGGCAGCGCAGTAGGTTGCGGTTGCGCGCGCTCGGCCGCCGCGGCTTCCTGCTCTCGATCCCCGAGCTGGCGGCGCTCGCCCACCTACCCGTTGAGAGCGCCCTGCCCGGAGTCGTCCGTGCCGGCGCCCGCAGCGTCGCGCCGCCACCCGGGCTGCCCGCGCGCGGGAAGCCACTCGGCCGCGCGTCCGCGGGCGAGCCGGTCGCGCTCGCGGTCGCCGACGCGCGCTACCACGTGCACCTGCTCGGTCCCACCGGGGTCGGCAAGTCGACGCTGATCGCCCGGCTCGCGCTTGCCGACCTTGAAGCCGGACGCGGAGCGGTCGTCATCGACCCCAAGGGCGACTTGGTTGAGGAGATCCTGGAGCGGATCCCGCCCCGACAGGAGGGGCAGGTCGATCTGCTCGATCCGCTCGACCCCGCCCCGCCCGGCCTGAACGTGCTCGAGGGCGCCGACCACGACCTCGTCGTCGACCAGCTGGTCGGGATCTTCCGCCGCGTCTACGAGCGCTTCTGGGGTCCGAGGACGGACGACATCCTCCGCGCCGGCCTGCTCACGCTGCTCGAGGCAGGCGGGCAAGCGACGCTCGCCGACGTCCCCCGGCTTCTGACCGACGAGCGCTGGCGCGAGCAGCTGCTGCTCGAGTTCGAGGATCCGGTCGGCCTCGAGCCCTTCTGGGACTGGTACGACCAGCTCGGTGAGCCCGCCCGCGCGCAGGCGATCGGCCCCGTCCTGAACAAGCTGCGCGCCTTTCTGCTCCGCCGACCCGTGCGCGCGATCGTCGGCCAGGAGCGCTCCACGATCGACGCCGCCCGCACCCTCGACCAGGGCGGGCTCCTGCTCGTCAAGGTGCCGAAGGGGACGCTCGGCGAGGACACGAGCAGGCTGCTCGGCTCCTTCGTCGTCGCCCGCGTCTGGCAGGCCGCGCTCGCCCGCGCCGCCCGCCCCGAGCCCGGGCGGGCCGACTGTGCCCTCTACGTGGACGAGGTGCACAACTATCTCAACCTGCCCACCCCGCTCGACGAGATGCTGGCCGAGGCCAGGGGCTACCGGCTGTCGCTCTGCCTCGCCCACCAGCACCTTGCCCAGCTCCCGAAGGAGATGCGCGAGGCGATCGCCGCCAATGCGCGCAGCAAGCTCTACTTCCAGCTCTCCCCCCAGGATGCGGCCGCGCTCGCCCGTGAGGTCGAGCCCGAGCTCGCCGCCCACGACCTCGCCCACCTCCCCCGCCACGGCGCCTGCGTTCGCCTTTGCCAGGCCGGCGAGACCGGCCCCGCCTTCACTCTCGCCACCGAGCCGCTCCCACCCGGCGACCCGCAACGAGCAGAAGCGGTACGCGCCGACTCCCGTCGGCGCAACGGCCGCGCCCGCGAGCAGGTCGAGGCCCAGCTCGCGCAAAGGCAAACGCGACCGTGGCAGCGGGGCCACGCCTGAGCCCTCGGCTCGACCTCGACCGGGGTGGGCGTTTCTGGCGTCCGTTCTGGCGTCCGTTCCCGGATCCGTTCTGGCGTCCGCTCCGGACCGGATCCCCCGCAAGGCACGGAACCCGCTGCACCCTGGCAGTTTCCGGCCCCCGTTCCGGCGGCCGACAAGGTGGAGGAAAGTCGTGATCCGCTCCCAAGGCCGGGCGGGTCGCGTAGGCGCCGCGGCTGTGGCCGCGCTCGCCACGCGCCTGACCGAGCGCGACCGGCTGGTCGCGCTCGACTGCTACGAGCACCGGGTGCTGACCACCGAGCAGCTACGCCGGCTGCACTTCGGCTCGATCCGCCGCGCCCGCTGGCGGCTCGAGCGCCTCTACGAGCTGCGCGTGCTCGACCGCTTCCGCCCGCCGCGCCGTCACGGCGAGGGCTCAAGCCCCTACCACTGGGTCCTCGACGAGGCCGGCGCCCACATCGTCGCCGAGGCGCTCGGCGTCGAGCGCAGCGAGCTCGGCTGGCGGCACCAGGCGGCGATCGCGATCGCCGGCTCGAGCAAGCTCGCCCACCAGCTGGAGGTGAACGAGCTCTTCACCCGCCTCGCCGACGAAGCGCGGCGAGCCGGCGGCCGGCTCGCCGCCTGGTGGGGCGAGCGGCGCTGCCTGGCCGCCCTCGGCGGCCAGGCAGCGCCCGACGGCTACGGCCGCCTCGAGCTGCCCGGCCAGAGGCCGGTCAGCTTCCTGCTCGAGCTCGACCGCTCAACCGAGGAGCACGAGCGCCTGCGCCAGAAGGCGCGCCGCTACGCGCGAGCGCTGCCGCGAAGCGAGCTCGCCGAGGAGGGCCCGCTCGTCGTCGTCGTCGCGCCGAGCCCGGCGCGCCGTGACAACCTCGCCCGCGCCCTCGCTGGAAGCAGCGCCCCGATCCGCGTCGCCGTGTGGACGCCCGAGCGCTCGCCGCTCGCCGCGCTCGGCGAGGCGCTCCCGCTCGCACACGCAGCGATCTCCGTCCCCGACGACCCGAACGACCTGGCTCCTCCGCCGGCCCCGCATGCCTGACCGCACGCAAACAAACCACCGCAGACCTGCCGCTTGCCGTCTGGCCCTGCGCCCAGCAGACAAGCCAGCGGCAGCGGCTCGGCCGCTACCTGACCGAATCGATCCGCCACCCGGGCAAGATGCTGCCCGAGCTCGCCCGCCGCGCGATCGCCGCCTACAGCGAGCCAGGCCACCTGATCGTCGATCCCATGTGCGGGATCGGCACCACCCTGGTCGAGGCGATCTACCTCGACCGCGACGCGCTCGGCGTCGAGCTCGAGCGCCGCTGGGCGAGCCTCGCAACCGCCAACATCGCCCGCGCCCGCGAGCAGGGCGCAAGCGGCCGCGCTGCCGTCGTCGAGGGCGACGCCCGCCAGCTCCCCCGCGTGCTCACCCGCGCCGGCCGCGCCTGGCGCCAGGGCGGCGACGAGGACGGCGCGGGCACGGTCACCTGCCTGGGCGCCGGCAGCGCCGACCTGATCCTCACCTCGCCCCCGTACGGTCGCGAGATCCAGCTGATCGACAAGCCGGCCTGGCTCGCGGGCGGCAGCCTCGGCGCCAAGGACTCGCGCAACTACTCGGCCGACCGCGACAATCTCGGCCACGCCCGCGGCGAGCGCTACCGCGCCGCGATGGGCGAGGTGTACGCCGCCTGCGCCGCCGCGCTGAAGCCCGGTGGCTTCCTCGTCGTCGTGACCAAGAACCTCCGCAACGGCCGCGGGCTGCACGACCTCGCCGGCGTCACCGTCGAGCTCTGCCAGGCGAGCGGTCTTCAGTACTGGCAGCACGTGATCGCGCTCCACGCCGCGATCCGCGGCAGCGAGCTCGTCCCGCGCCCGTCCTTCTGGCAGCTGAGCACGATCCGCAAGGCGCTCGCCCGCGGCGAGCGGATCCAGCTCGTGTGCCACGAAGACGTGCTCGTCTTCCGCAAGCCCGAGCCCGCCGCGGCCGCCCGCGAGAGCGCCGCGGCGGCGCAGCGAAAGGCGGCGGCGTGAGCGCCCGCCACCGCTGCGGCGGCAGTGCGCCGATCGAGGACGCCTCAGTGCTGTCGGTATGGCCGGTCGCGCAGCAGACCGCGCGCGACCAGCGGCGTGGGCGCTACCTGCCCGCCTCCACCGCCCACCCCGGGAAGATGCTGCCCGAGCTCGCGCGCACGATCATCCGCGCGTACAGCGCCCCGGGCGAGCTCGCGCTCGATCCGATGAGCGGGATCGGCACCACCCTCGTCGAGGCGGTCCACCTCGACCGGGACGCGATCGGGGTCGAGCTCGAGCCCCGCTGGGCCGCGCTCGCTGCCGGAAACGTCAACCTCGCGCGCGAGCAGGGCGCGCCCGCGCACGCCCTCTGCCTGCTGGGAGACGCGCGCCGGCTCGGGCGCGGTCTGCTCGACGAGCTCGCCGGCCAGGTCGCGCTCATCCTCACGTCGCCACCGTACGGGCCCTCGCTGCACGGGCAGGTGAAGGCCGGCCACGGCCGGCCGGTCGAGAAGCGGGACGACCGCTACTCGCGCAATCGCGACAACCTCGCCCACCTGCCCTCGGAACGCGGCCGCGCGGGCCGCCCCTCCTTCGCCGACGCGCTCGCCGAGATCCTGGCCGGCTGCCGGCGCATGCTCGCCCCGCAGGGGCGGCTCGTCCTCACCGCCCGCCCCTACCGCTCGCAGGGCGCGCTCGTCGATCTGCCCGGGCAGATCACCGCCCTCGCCGCGGGCGCCGGCCTCGCGCTCGCCGAGCGGCGGGTCGCGCTCCTCTGCGCGCTGCGCGGCGGCGAGCTCGTCCCGCGCACGAGCTTCTTCCAGCTCCAGCGCCAACGCACCGGCGCGATCCCGCGCATGCTGCTGATCGCCCACGAAGACGTGTTCGTCTTCGCGCCCGAGCGGCAGCACCGCGCCGAAGCACAAACAGCGAGGGCGGGCCGGTGAGCGTGGAGCCGGGCGCCGGAGGGGCGCTGACGGTGGCCGTCCCCGACGAGCTCGTGCAGGCGCTCGCCGAGCGGATCGCCGAGCTGGTCGCCGACCGGGTCGAGCGGCGGCCGGAGGTCGAGTCGCCCTGGCTCGACTTCGAGGCCGCGCTCGCCTACCTCGTCTTCTCCCGCGACCGGCTCTACAAACTGACCGCCGCGCGCGCGATCCCCTTCCGCAAGAAGCGCGGCGGGCACGCGCTGCTCTTCCACCGCGACGAGCTCGACCGCTGGCTCGAGGCCGAATACGAATCGACTGGATGCGCCGCCTAGGTGGAGCTATGGTCGAGCACGATCAGTAATGCCCCGGCGGCGCCAGAGACGCCCCGGGGCCGGCAACGGAGGTGATAGCTCCGATGCAAGCCAAGGGTAACGCCCGCCCGCGGCGCCGGCCGGTCGCCCGCCATCCCGGCATCTACTACCGGCCACGCGCGGGCGGCAAGGTGCAGCCGCCCTACGAGGTGCCCTATCTCGACTCGAGCGGGAAGCGCCGCTGGGCGGTCGTGCACGGATCGCTCGACGAGGCCGAGGCGAAGCGGGCGGAGCTGCGCCTGCGCCGCCGCCGCGGCGAGCGGATCCAGCCCACCCGGCAGACGTTCGAGCAGTACGCCCGGGAGTGGCTCGACCGGCAGGACGTCCGCCCGCGCACGAGGGAGATCTACGGCTGGGCGCTCGAGCAGCACCTGATCCCGCGGCTCGGCCGCCGCCGGCTCGACCAGATCACATGCGACGATGTCGCCGCCCTGATCGCGGCCATGCGCCGTCAGGGGCTCAAGGGCTGGACGATCACGAGCGCGCTGCGGCCGCTCTCGATCATCCTCGCCCAGGCCGCCCGCCGCGGCCGCATTCCCGTCAACCCGTTCACCCAGCTGGAGCGCGGCGAGCGGCCCCGCCACGACGACCAGCGGCCGAAGCGGATCCTCTCGCTCGAGGAGATGCAGGCGCTCCTCGCGCACGCCGACAGCGAGCAGTACCGCTGCCTATTCGAGCTGCTGCTCGCAGCCGGGCTCCGGATCGGCGAGGCGCTCGGGCTCGCCGTCTGCGACCTCGACCGCAAGCACTCGCTCGTCCGGGTCGAGTGCCAGCTCGGCCGCGACGGCGAGCGGACGCCGCTCAAGACGGAGGAGTCGCGGCGGGCGATCGACATCCCGCCCGAGCTGATGCGGCGGCTGCTCGCCCTCGTCGCCAAGCGTGGGCAGCTCTTCACCCCGGGCGCGCTCGTCTTCGCCAGCCGCAACGAGACCGGGCTCGTGCGCAAGGTCGCCCGGGAAGCGCTCAAGCGGGCGGTCAAGGCGGCCACGCTCGCGGCGCCCGAGCCGACCCTGCACGACCTTCGCCACAGCCACGCCAGCATGCTGATCGCCCTCGACGTCTCCGTCGTCGACGTCCAGTGCCGGCTCGGCCACCGCAAGCCCGACACCACCCTGCGCGTCTACGCCCACCAGTGGAAGGAGCGAGAGGCCAGGCGCAGTCAGATCGGGCAGCAACTCGGCCAGCTCTTCGACGAGCGCAAGGCGCTCCCCGCCCCCACCCCGCGCGAGCCACGGCTCGCACTGCCGCCAGCAACGGCGGGCCAACCAGGAAGGGAGGAACCATGACCGTCCGGGACCTGATCGACGAACTCGAGTGCTGCGATCCCGAGGCCGAAGTCCGCTTCCTGGCGCAGCTCTCCTGGCCGTTCGAGTACACGATTACGGCCGTCGTCGAGGCAACCGACCAGCCGTCCGATCTGAGCGGCTACCGGGAGACGCCCGCCCCCCGCGTCCTGCTCGTCGAGGGCCGGCAAGCCTGCTACGGCGACCAGCGGCACTTCGGAGAGGTCGATGCCTGACCGGCACGGCTTCAACCTGCTCGGCGAGACGGTGCGCTGCATCGACTGCGAGGCGGGCGGACCGCTCTGGCGCTGGCCCGAGCGCAAACGGCGCCGCCACGCGAGCAGGCACCGCCCCCTCACCCGCAGGAGGGCGGCAGAACCTCGGCGGCAGCGGGTCCTCCTCGCCGCGCCGCCGACCGGAACCCACGAGGAGAAGGAGGCCACCACCATGGCAAAGCAGACAACGAAGAAGGGCGAGCCGGCGAAGCAGGTCGCGATCGACGTGCTCCGCCAATCCGGCGAGCCACTGCACGCGAAGGAGATCGCCAAGCGCGTGCTCGCGTCCGGCCGCAGCTCCGGCCTCAAGGGCAAGACGCCCGAGGCCACGATCTCGGCCATGCTCGCCGTCGGCTCCAAGCCCGGCGGGCCCTTCAAGCGCGTCGACAAGGGCACCTACACCCTCGCCGAGGCCGCCACGGCTCCGGCCGAGGCCGCGCCTGCCGACAAGCCCGAGGCGAAGCCGCGCTCGCGCAAGCGGCAGCAGGAGACGCCCGCCGCCTGACCGGCAGCCAAGCCCCGGTTGAGCTGGCGAGGGCCGCGACAGGGGCTCTCGCCGCTCGTTTCACGGCTCGACGACGACACCGAGGTGTAGCGAGTTCTGGCCACCTTACGCGATTCCGCTAAACCGCCTATAGGTCGCTACACTCGCGCGATCGACCCGATCCGCAACCCCTACGCGCCCGGCGCCGGTACGCGCCCGCCGGCCCTGACCGGCCGCGACGAGCAGATCGAGGCCTTCCGCGTCCTGCTCGCCCGCCTCCGGCTCGGGCGGCCGGAGAAGAGCATGCTGATCACCGGCCTGCGCGGGGTCGGCAAGACCGTGCTCCTGAACACCTTCGAGGCGATCGCCGAGGAGCGGGGCTTCCGCACCGCCAAGGCCGAGATCACCCACGAGAGCGAGTTCCGGCCGCTCGTCGCCCGGCTCGCCCGGCGGGCGCTGCTGGCGATCAGCCCCGCCAAGCGGATGAAGCAGCGCGCCCGCCGCGCCGCCGCCATCTTCAAGGCCTTCACCCTTCGCACCCCCGAGGGGCTCGAGATCGGCGTCGACGTCGAGGCGCTGCTCGGCCGCGGCGACTCGGGCGACCTCGCAGACGACCTCTCCGACCTCTTCCTCGCCCTCGGCGAGGCAGCCAGAGAGCACGACACCGGGGTCGTCTTCCTGCTCGACGAGATCCAGTTCCTCGACCGGGCCGAGCTCGAAGCCCTGATCGCCGCCCTGCACCAGGTCGCTCAGGGCGAGCTGCCGCTCACCCTCACCGGCGCCGGCCTGCCGCAGCTGCCCGCCCTCACCGGCGCCGCCAAGTCGTACGCCGAGCGGCTCTTCCGCTTCCCCACCATCGACCGCCTCGACGAGCAAGCCGCCCGCGCCGCGCTCGAGCTGCCCGCCCGCGCCGAAGGCGTCGCCTACGAACGCCCGGCGACCGAACGCATCCTCACGCTCAGCGAGGGCTACCCCTACTTCCTGCAGGAGTACGGCAAGCACGTCTGGAACGTCGCCGCCGGCCCCACGATCACGCTCGACGACGTCGAGCAAGCGCACGACCTCGTCCAGCTCGAGCTCGACGAGAGCTTCTTCCAAGTGCGCATCGGCCGCGCCACCAAGGCCGAGCTCGCCTACCTCACCGCCATGGCCAGCCTGGGCGCCGGCCCCTACCGCTCCGGCGAGATCGCCGCCGCCCTCGGCCGCCCCGGCCCCGAAAGCGTCGCCCCCACCCGCGCCCGCCTGATCGAGAAGGGGCTCATCTACAGCCCCGCCTACGGGCTCAACGAGTTCACCGTCCCCCACTTCGACGCCTACATCCGCCGCAGCCTCCCGCCCGAGCAGCCGGCAGCGTCACGCCGGCGCTGAGGGCGATACGGGCGTGCGATCCGCGCGCACTCCGCTCGGGCCACACGGGCGCGCGTGTGCGCCGACGTCCAGCGGGTCGGCGCCTGAGCCGGCCGCCGCTCTCGGAGGCCGTGTCCGCGCCGGAGGGCGCGCCACGCGCGCGCCGTGGCGGCCGCCGCCGCCTCCTAGTAACCGTTCTCGTCCCAGTCGCGCCGCCAGCGGCGCCTCGCCCGCATCCGGTCGGCCGTCTTGTTCGCGTTCAGCTTCGACGGCTTACAGAGCAGGCAGCCGGCGCGGCGCCGCTTCGGGCGCTTGCGCTTGTGATGCATAGGCGGCCGTACGGCGCACCGAAGGCGAGAAGCAGCCGCATCGCCGGGAACCTAGACCCGCTCGCCGCGGCTCAGAGGCCGGCCGTCGCCCCGCGAGCATGAACGGGAGTGCAGCGGAAGCGTTCTTCGAGGAGCGCGGCTTATCCTGAGGAGGTGGACCGCCGCCGCAAGCACCACGAGGTCGCACCGTGGTTCCTCGCCGACGTGCCCGAGGGCGAGTGGCGCTCGTGCGACGCGCTCACGCAGAACATCGACTGGATTACAGGAGATCCGCGGCCGTGCTCGCGCAGCGCCCACGTCATGTACGGCGAACTTGCCCTCTGCTGGCAGCACGAGAGCTCCGTCGTCTACTACCTTCACGGCGACGAGCGGAGCGTCCCGGTCGGGATGGCGGAGACACGCTTCGCCTACGGCGCGATCGAGGAGCTCGAGACGTGGCTCAGCGCAAAGCGCGTCCGCGACGCCCGCGAGGCGAAGCGGGCCGAAGACGCCGCCGCCGACTTGGCGCGCCGCGAAGCGGAAGCTGAAACGCGCCGGGACGCGGCTCGCACCGCGCGGCGCTCCCGGCCGCGCGGCCAGCGGCCGAATCACCTGCGCAGCGTCGAGTAGCACCCAGCGACTTGTGCCCGGCCAACGAATGCTCGGCGGCCTGGTCCGTTACCGCCACGGACACCGCGCCCAACAGTCCCGCCTACGCCGGGCACACCGGGGCCACGTGGGTCGGCCAATAGGAACTGATGGGGGCCGCCTTCGGCGCGGCGCCTTCGTCTTCTACGGTTTGCTGGCGCGTTGCCGGGCGAGCGTCAGCGGATGTCGAGCCCCGCCCGTCCCCGTCTCTGAGCGCCACCAGCCCTTCCGCGTCGATGTCAGCCAGAGCGTGAGTGCGGCTACGACGCCGGCAGCGGTCAGCGCGGCTGCCAGGCGAACGATGAGAGCGGGCTGGTGGTGGCCGAGGCTGAGCGCGGCAAGCGCGATCTCGCGCTCGATGACGAGCACGGCGGCAGCGAGGACGACAGCCCCCGACACATGCGGCACGAAGCGAAGCACTGCCCGCGCCTTCTCGATCGCCTCCCGCGTGAGCGCGGCGCCAACGGCCACCAGCGTGAGCACGGTTCCCATCCCGAGCGCGAACCCGATGAAGCCGCCGATCCGCGTGGATGCAGGCTCGCCGGCGGCGATCCCGAGCGTGAGCAGGAAGACAGGGAGCACACAGGAGAGCGAGGCCAGGGCGTAGGCGACGCCGAAGCCGAAGACCGCGCGCGCGTCGCCGCCGGCTCGAACGCGACGGCCGAGACGCAAACCGGGCGCGTGCCCGCGGACGAGCAGGAGCCCGCCGAGGGCGGCGAGTACCACCCCGATCGTGAGGCCGATCCAGGGCAGGTAGTCGCCGAGCACGATGAAGCCGGCGCTGACGACCGCGCCGGCGAGGCCGAAGACGGCCAGGAAGGCGAGCGACGCGATCGCCCCGGCGCGCAGGGCGCGTAGCAGCCGGCCCAGGAGGTCCGCCTCTCCGCCTTCGCCGGCGACGAGGTAGGCGGCCCAGGTCGGCAGCAGCGCAAAGCCGCAGGGGTTGAAGGCGGCGATCGCGCCCGCGGAGAAGGCGAGCGCCAGTGCTCCTTCGCTCACGTGTTCTCGAGCGCGCTGCGGATGGCGTCGGCGCTCAGGCCGACCCCGCGCCCGACCTCGTGCCCGCGCGCATCGAAGATCAGGAAGCTCTCGATCTGGCGGATGCGGAAGGCGCTGGCGGTTCGCGTCCCGGGATCGGCGGCGTAGACGGGACCCGTCGCCTCGACGGCCTCGCCGAAGCTCGCCAGCCGCCGGGCCGCCGTCGGGCCGCTCGCCTTCGTCGGCGCGTTCACGTTGAGCGCGACGGCGTTGACGCCGTCGTGGCTCAGCGTCGCCAGCGTCTGCAGCGTGGGGACGCAGCTCGCGCAGTCCTCGATCACGAAGCCGACGACCGTCGGCCTACCGCGCAGGTCGGCGAGCGTCAGCCTCCGTCCGTCCGCGAGCACGGCGTGGAAGCGGCTGTCGACGGCCGCGGCAGACGAGGCGGCGCCTCGGCTCGCCTTCTGAACGGAGCCATCACCGCCTTGGAGGACGACCGCGGCCACGGCCGCCGCAACGGCGAGCGCAGCGGTAACGAGGACGGCGGCCAGCACTTGGCGCTTGCGGCTCACCTAACATCCACCTCCTTCTTGAATGCGTCACGTCGCGCGATCGAAGCGGCGCGCCGACGCGCGCGCACGATCAGGAGCGCTACCGCCGCGACGAAGACGACGACCCCGAGCGCGAGTCCGCCGATCCATGCGAACGCGGCGGCGCTCAGGCCGGCGGCAAGGAGAAGCGGCAACCCCGCGCAGCAGACGACCGCCAGCAACGCCATCCCGGCAGAGCCGACCCCCGCTCGCATCAGCGCTCCTCGATCCGGCAGCAGGCGGCGACGTGCTCCTCGTTGTCCCCGAGCAGCGCATGGGCGAGGTCGAGCATCTTCACGACCCGCGTGTCGGCGATGCGGTAGTAGACGGTGCGCTGCTCGCGGCGGGAATCGACGTAGCCGCACCAGCGCAGGCAGGCGAGGTGGTTGGAGACCTTCGGCTGCGCGAGCGCGAGCCGCCCGACGAGCTCGCCGACCGACAGCTCCCCCTGCTCGCGCAGGAGCTCGAGGATGCGCAGCCTGGTCGGGTCGCCGAGACCACGGAAGTACTTGGCGACCAGGTCGGTCGCGACCGGCGCCGCCGGCAAACGGAAGGGAGCGTCGAGCACCGTCATGAAGCCTCCACGTATCTACGCATTCGAATATGAGCCGGATTGCCCGCTGTCGCCGGTGAGGGCGGCGCCGAAGATCGCCCGGCCGCGCTCGAGCGCCTCCTGCACCGAGACGAGGCGGCCCGAAAGGCCGGACTGCCGGTTGAGATACGACTCGGCCGTCTCGGGTGACGCGAAGAAGTTGACGACCGGGCAGCACAGCTCGGAGACGGAAGCCGAGCCCTCGCGCCCGCCGGCGAAGACGACGACCCCGTCAGGCGACCAGCGCGCGTCGCCGGCAGGCGAGACGTCGACGCTGATCCGCTCTCCCGTGATGGGATCGCGCGATTCGATCCTCACCGATTGCCCGAGCATGGCGGCCACGCCAAGGGCGTCGACGGCGCACATCGCGAAGGCCTCGTTCCCGTCGGCCAGCGTCAGCCGGTGCGCCGTCGGATGGCCGGAGAACGGGTACGCGACGACGATCTCGCCGCTCTGCCGGTCGAGGCAGACGAGGTCGAGCTGCTCGAACCGGGCGAGCGCCGCGTCGAGATCGACCGCGAGCGATCGTGCCCGGGGCGCGAGGACGGTGCGCGACGGCGTCTCGCCGCGCGCGAACGCGAGCAGGATCTCGCGGTACAGCGAGCGCTCGCCCGCGGAGAGCTGGCCGCGCCGTCCGCGCCACTCGTCGACACGGGTGAAGCTCGCGGCACCGTCGAGCGATGCGTATGCGCGATAGCGGGCGCGGCGCGTGTCGGCGTCGAACTCGCCCTCCCAGACCCCCAACGCACCGTCGAGCCACGCGTAGCGCCCGTCCGCCGCGTCGAAGCGCAGCGTCGCCGCGACGTGCCACCGCCGGTCCTCTCGGCTCCCGCGCCGGGCGTACCCTCTGCCTTCGACCCGGATGCTCGCGCCGTCATCGGTCTCGATCACGACGGCCGGGTTCATCGCGCAGACGAGCTCGCCCGGCCGCTCGAACAGCGTCCAGCGCATCGTCCCGCGCACGTTCGGGCCACGCACGGTGCCGTCGCCGCTTCCGATCAGCTCGCCCTCCCCGTCCACCACGACCGGCGCCATGTCGGGCCGGTACCGGAGCTCCGCGTCGAAGAGGTGCTGCAGGCTCATGCCGCGCAGCAGGAGAGCTTGGAGACGTCGCGGGCGAAGATCTGCGCCGCCAGCTTGAAGCCCTCGCCCATCGTCAGGTACGGGGCCCAGGTCTTGGCGATGTCGTCGACCGTGAGGCCGAACCGGACGGCGTACACGGCGCTCAAGATGACGTCGCCGGCGTTCTCCGCGACGGCCGTCGCGCCGACGATGCGCCCGCTCTCGCGCTCGGCGACGATCTTGACGAAGCCGCGCGTGTCGAGGTTGACGAGCGCGCGGGGGACCGCCTCGAGCGGGAGCGTCCGCACCTCGACCTCGAGCCCCTGCTCGTCCGCCTGCTGCCCGGTCAGCCCGACGGCGGCGACCTGCGGGTGCGTGAAAGTCACCCGCGGCAGCGCCCTGTAGTCGATCCGCTCGGTCTTCTCCTCGAGCGCGTTGACGGCGGCCGTCGCACCCTGGGCGGCGGCCACGTAGACGAACTGCGGATAGGGAGTCACGTCGCCGGCCGCGAAGACGCGCGGGTTCGTCGTCCGCAGCGTGTCGTCGATCTTGATCGCGCCGCGCTCGTCGAGCTCGATCCCCGCCCGCTCCGCGCCGAGCTTGTCCGTGTTCGGTCGCCGTCCGGCGGCGATCAGGATCTCGTCGCCGCGGAAGACCTGCTCCTCGCCGTCGACGATCACGCTCAGCGTCTTCTGCCCGCCCTCGCGTCCGGCGCGCACGACCTTCGCGCCGGTGACGAGCTGCACCCCCTCCGAGTCGAGGATCGCGCCGAGCGTCTGCGCAACCTCGGGCTCTTCGAACGGGGCGATGCGCTCGAGCATCTCGAACAGCACGACCTCGGAGCCGAGGTGCGCGTACAGCTGGCCCATCTCGAGCCCGATGTAGTTGCCGCCGACGACGAGCAGCCGCTTCGGCAGCTCCTTCAGCTCGAGCCCGCTCGTCGAGGTGATGTAGCCCGTCTCCTCGAGGCCCTCGATCGGCGGCACCGCCGGACGGGCGCCGGCAGCGACGAGGTAGGCGCGCGCCCGCAGCGGCTCACCGTCGACGAGCAGCGTCTCCGCGTCCGCGAACTCGGCGTGCCCCTTGACCACGTCCCAGCCGTACTCCGCGATCAGGTCGCAGTACTTCTCCTGGCGCAGCTGCTCGACCAGCTCGTCCTTCTGCGCCACCAGCTCGGCGAGCGCGACCGAACCGGTCGAGGTGGGCGCACCGCGGTGGGGGTTGCGGCCGGCGAAGTTGTAGATCTCGCCGGCGCGCAGCATCGCCTTCGAGGGGACGCAGCCGATGTTGACGCAGGTGCCGCCGATCGTGCCGTGCTCGACCAGGACCACGCGCGCGCCGCGCTCGACCGCCTGGATCGCGCCGGCGAAGGCAGCAGCGCCCGCGCCCACGATTGCCAGGTCGTAGTCGTACTCGCCCTCCGGCTCGTGCAACTCCTCCTTTCGCACCGGCTGGCCATTGCCCTCGATCGGCCGAAGCTCACCCGCCTCGTAGCCGGCGGTGCGGATGAACTCGCGCGCCTTGTCGAGGTCGACCCCCTGTGGGTCGAACTCGGCGAAGCCGCGCCGGTAGTCGACGAACGCGCCCTTGGCGCCCGCGTCCTCGAGCACCGCCTCCACGCTCAGGGCGCAGTGCTCGCAGGTCATGCCCTTGATCTCGAGTCGCTGTCGGCTCACGTCACTCCTCTGCTGTTGAATATCAGAAAAGGATGATACGTGATCGTGCTCTCGCCGTGCCTCGGACGAGTGAGAATCGTGAACATGCCGGCGACGGGTCTCGTCTAGCGCGGGCCGAAGAAGGAGGACCGATGCCAAACCCAGTCGACCGCCACGGAGTCCAACGCCTGCTCGCCGAGCGCAGCTGGTCGAGGTGCTTCCCGAAGCCGAGTTCGAGGACGGGCACCTGCCGGGGGCGATCAACGTCCCGCTCAAAAAAGCTCGACCGCGAGCGCGCGCGACACCTCGACCCCGAGCGGCCGGTCATCGTCTACTGCCACGACTACCAGTGAGACCTGAGCCCACGAGCCGCGTCGCGGCTCGAGAGCCTTGGATTCGAGCAGCGGTCGGGGCGAGCTCGAACTGTGTGGTTACAGTCGCTGGCCGAGACCGCCGGCGCGCCGGGCGAGGGCGGCGAGCGCGGGGGCGAGCAGGGAGCAGGCGAGGACGGCCGGCCAGGCTCTGGCGGGAAGGGTCGAAAGGCCCAGCTGGGCTCCGAGGGGCGAGGCGGCGAGAGCAACCGCGGTCAGCCCCGCCGCCAACGCCCAGAGCGGGAAGAAGACGTTCGCGGGGAGCGGCAGGAACGGTCGCGCACGCAGCGCCCAGGCGACGCCGACGTGGCCGAGGAGCCAGGTGGCGACCGCGGCGGCGGCACCGTACTGGGAACCCTCGCGGCGGACGAGGAAGAAGGCGAGCGCCACCGCGATGGCGAGCGAGGTGCCGGTGAGGAAGATGGCAGAGAGCTCGTCGCGGTCGAGGAAGCCGCGGGCGGGGTCACGGGGCGGGCGGCGCATCGCGCCGGGCGCGCTCGGCTCGGAGACGAAGGCGACCGAGGCGCCCAGGTCCATGAACAGCTCGAGGATGACGATGTGCACCGGGCGGAAGGGCGCGGCCAGCCCGAGCGCGAGCGGGAGCGCCATCACCGCCACGAGCGCCACCTTGGCGCCCAGGTAGAAGGCGACGGCGCGGCGGAGCTGGGAGCCGATCGTGCGCCCGCCCTCGACCGCGGCCTCGATCGTGGGGAAGGCGTCGTCGGTGAGAACGAGATCGGCGGTCTCGCGAGCGAGGTCGGTGCCGCGCCTGCCCATGGCGATGCCGACGTCGGCGGCCGCGAGCGCGGGCGCGTCGTTGACGCCGTCGCCGGTGACCGCGACGATCTCGCCCCGCTGCTGCAGGGCGCGGACGATGCGCAGCTTGTCGGCTGGGGTCGCCCGCGCAACCACCGTGCGGTCGTCGAGGCCGCGGCTGAGCTCGGCGTCGGCGACCTTGGCCAGTGGGGCGCCGCCAAGGCGGAGGTCGCCGCCGTCGAGGCCGGCGCGGGCAGCGACCGCAGCCGCCGTGCGGGGGTGGTCGCCGGTGACGACGATCGTCTTTACCTGAGCTCCGGTGAGCGCGGCGACGGCCTCGCGCACGCCCGGGCGGAGGGGATCGTCGAAGGCGGCGAAACCGACCAGCCGTAAGCCGCGTTCGGCTTCCTCGGCGGTGGCCGGCACGGCGTCAGTTTCTCGCCTTGCAAAGGCAAGGACGCGCAGCCCTTCGTCGCCGAGGCGGTCGGCGAGCCCCCTCGCCCGAGCGAGCTCCTCCTCGCTCCCCTCCGTCACGGCCAGGATCGACTCCGGCGCGCCCTTCGCTGCCACGTGCAGGCCTCGGCCGTCGTGCCAGACGCGGCTCATGCGCTTCCGCTCCGGGTCGAAGGGGAAGAGCACGACCTCCTCTCCCGCCCAGACGACACCCTCCCGGTTGGCGGCGGCGGCGAGCTCGACCTCAAGGGGATCGCCAACCCGCGTATCGCTGTTGCCCGGGGCCGCCTGGCAGGCGAGAGCGACGGCGAGTAGCTCGGCTCGACGCCCCTCGATCCGCTCGAGCTGGAGTTGGTTCTCGGTCAGCGTGCCCGTCTTGTCGGTGACGACCTCGGTCACGCCGCCGAGCGTCTCCGCCGCCTGCAGGTTGCGGAGGAGCGCCCCCTGACGGGCGAGCCGGTAGCCGCCGACGGCGAGCAGGACACTGACCAGGATCGGCAGCTCCTCGGGGATGGTCGCGAAGGCGAGCGTGAGGCCCGCAAGCAGCATGTCGAGGAAGGGCTGGCCACGGATGATCCCGAGCAGCGGCACGAGCACGCTCGCGGCGACCGCGAGCACGAGCACGGAGCGGGCGAGCTCGAACATCGAGCGCTGCAGCGGAGTGCGCGGTGCCCGCGCCTCGGCGGTCAGCCGCCCCAACCGGCCGACCTCCGTGTGAGCGCCGGTGGCGACGACGAGCGCCTGCCCCTCCCCGGCGACGACGACGGTGCCCGCGAACGCGAGCGAGGAGCGCTCGGCGAGAGCGGCCTCTCCGGCCACAGGCTCGATATCCTTGGCGGCCGGCTGCGGCTCCCCGGTCAGGGCCGACTCATCGAGCGCCAGCTGGTCCGCGTCCAGCAGACGGCAATCGGCAGGAACGATGTCCCCGGCCGAGAGCGAGACCACGTCCCCCGGCACCAGCTCCTCCACCGGGACCTCGGTGAGCGCGCCGTCCCGGAAGGCGCGAGCACGAGGCGCGGAGAGTGCGCGCAGGGCGGCGAGCGAGCGCCGGGCGCGCAGCTCCGTCGCCGTCTCGATGCCCGCGACGCAAGCGATGATCACGAAGATGGCGACGGCGTCGCGGGCTTCCCCGAACACGGCCGAGAGGACGCCGACCGCGATCAGGAGCAGCTGCAGCGGCTCGGCGAGCGACTCCGCGAGCTCGCGCCAGAGCGGTTCCCGCACCTCCGGCGTGAGTCGGTTCGGGCCCTCTCGCTCGAGCCGCTTGGACGCCTCCGCGGCGGTGAGGCCGGCGGCCGTGGCGCCCACGACCGCGAGCGCCTCCTCGGGCGCGAGCGCATGCCAGGGAGTGGCAGTCTGTTCCTCGGTCGCCTCGATCACGGCGGCGTCAAGGTCGGAGGCGTCTCAGGGCGGGGCTCGACACGGGGCCCGGCGACTACTCGCCCTCGACCGCACGCAGCCGACGCGAGCCTCGCGGCACAGCCTCGCCGGGAAGCTCGGCGGCGAGCGCCTCCACTTCGAAGGCAGCCAGTTCCGCCGCGCAGCTCTCGACCGCCTGCTCAGCCTCGACCCGGCCGGGCGCGTCGAAGTAGTCGCGTGCGCGCACGCGGGCGAGCCACTTCTGTAGTCGCTCCAGGTCGGCCTCCGACTCCTCGACCTCCGCGTAGGTGGCGCGGCCGCGGCGGCGCTCGTAGGCGATCTCCTCCAGGAAGGCGGGCACGCGTGAAACGACCTCCCGGTACTCGTCGCTTCGTTCGGCGCGAAACTGGTTGATCACCGCCTCCTCCTCACGGGGATCGGTGATCGCCATTGGAAGCACGCGCCCCTCGCCGCCCGAGCGCCGCAGGTGGTCGACCAGCTTGGCGACCGCGCGCGCCGTCTTCGGCCGCTCGGGCAGCAGAGCGACCGAGTTCTGGAGGTAGAGCGCGCCAAGCGATCTCAGCTTGCGCCAGGCGTGTACGCGCAGCGTCGAGGAGCCTGCGGTCGAGACGGTGATCAGGAACCAGCACTCGCGAGCGGCTGTGGGCTCCTCGTGCGGCATGAACCGTTACATTATCGATGTAACGCACGTTTCCCAGATCGAAGGAGCGAGCGCCCATGAATTGTCCCGTCGACGGAGCCCAGCTGCTGATGGCCGAGCGCCACGGTGTCGAGATCGACTACTGCCCCACCTGCCGCGGCATCTGGCTCGACCGAGGCGAGCTCGACAAGATCATCGAGCACGTCGAGTCGGAGAGCGGCGGCAGGCCAAGCGAGCGTGAGTACGACGACGAGTACGAGGAGGAGCGTGGGCACGGCCGCAAACGCAGCCGGCTGAGCTCCTTCTTCGAGGGCTTCGGCGACTGAGCCGGCTGCTCGAGCACCCAGCCTTCCGGCGAGGGCGGATCGCGATCGAGACGGCCGTGCTCGTGCTCGCGATCGTGCTCGTCAAGCTGCTCGCGGACGAGGCGGGCTTCGAGTTCATCTCCCTGAGCTCGATCTACACGAGCGCCGTCGCCGGCGGCATCTTCGTCATCGGCCTGATCGTCGCCGGCACCCTCTCCGACTACAAGGAGGCCGACAAGGTGCCGGCCGAGGTCTCGGCCGCGCTGGAGGCCATCTACCGCGACTGCGCGGCGATCAAGGAGACGCTCACCGCCTTCGACCTCGAGATCTTGCGCCAGCGTCTGCTCGCCATCGTCTCCGCCTTTCGGGCCGACCTCTCATAAGCTGAGGGCAGGGCGTGCCTGGAGGCGATCGAGGCGCTCTCCCCTTCCTTCGTCGAGTTGGAGCAGCTCGATGCGCGCCCCCGAACTACATCGTCCGCCTGCGGCAAGAACAGGGGGCGATCCGCAAGGCGGTGCTGCGCGTCTACCACGTGCAGCGCACCGAGTTCCTGCCCTCGGCCTACATCCTGGTGACGACCCTCGTTGCCCTGATCATCGCGGTCGCGATCTTCACCGACATCGGTCCTCTCGACGACTCGCTTCCGGTCATCGCCTTCGTCTCCTTCTTCTTCATCTACCTCGTGCGCCTGCTCAAGGTGCTCGACACGCCCTTCCGCGTCGACGAGCGGACGACGGACGACGTCAGCCTCTTCCTGCTCCGGGAGTTCGCCGAGCGGGCGGGCGCGGGGGAGCCCTCCCCGAATCCCGCCGAGGCCACGAGATGAAGCACGGGAGGCATCTCGTGCGCAGGCGAGCGCCGGGCGTCACTCCCCGCCGGGAGCAGGTGGCGACGAGCGACCAGGATCGTGGCCGGTCAGGGGAGAGCGAGAGCGTCCGGCGCGAGGACACCGCCATCGACGGCGATCTCCTCCACGCCCTGCACGAGCTCGCATCGCCGCTCCTCGATCGCGTCATGCTGGTGGTGAGCGACCTCGGGGGCTGGAACGCCCTCGCCCCGCTCGCGTAGGGTTCGCAAATTCAGGCGGCCTCGTATTCGTGGATGAGTCCGCCGAGGAGGTCGGGACTCGCGAGCCCGAGATCGGCCTGCGCCAGCGCCGGGGCGTCGTTGACGCCGTCGCCGACCATCGCGACCACCTCACCGGCCCCCTGCAGCCGGCGGATCTCTGCCGACTTCTCGTCCGGCAGCACCTCCGCCAGCACGCGTTCGATCCCGACGGCCTCGGCGACCGGGCGCGCGGCGCGCTCGTTGTCGCCGGTGAGAAGCACCGGCGAGAGCCCGAGCCGCTTCAGGCTCGCGATCGCGTCGGCGCTCGTCGCCTTGACGCGGTCGTTGACGGTCAGGAGCCCGCGGACTGCTCCGTCCCAGGCGACCGCGACCACCGTCTCCCCCTCGCCAACGATCAACGATCGGCATCCAGGGAAGTGCCCTTTCGCCCCGGTCATCGCTGACCCTACGCACGGCCCGGAGAACGATCGGCACCGGCAGAGCGGTCCGGTCCCGCGGTTACCCTGACCCAGCCTCGGGTCCATGCTCCGACTCCGAGCGGCCGTTCTCGCGGATCGCACCGATCGCGACCAGTCGCTTCTCGCCGACATGGTCGACCTGCAGCGTCGTGTGCGAGATGCGGAAGCGCTCATCGAGCATCCGCTCGAGCTCGCGCCGCACTCCGTGGCAGTCGTCTCCCGGCGGAACGAGCACGTGCGCGGAGAGCGAGGGGAAGCCGGTCGCGATCTCCCACACGTGCAGGTCGTGCACCTCGGCAACGTGCGGATGCGATGCCAGCGCCCGCCCGATCTCGTTCGCGCTCATCCCCTCCGGTGTCATCTCTAGCAGGACCCGACCCGAGCCTTTCAGCAAGCCGTAGGCGGCGCGCAGCATCAGCGCCGCGACGACGAGCGAGGCGAGCGGGTCGGCACGCACGAAGCCGGTCGTGACGATGACGATGCCCGCGACGGCCGTACCGAGGAACGCGTAGAGGTCGGTGATGATGTGCTGGAAGCTGCCCTCGACGGCCATGTTCTCGCGGTTCGCCTGAGCAAGCAGCCAGATGGCGACCAGGTTGACGAAGACGCCGGCAATCGCGACGCCGAGCACCGCCCACCCCTGCACATCGGGCGGTTCGATCAGCCGGTGAATGCCTTCGTAGACGATCCATCCGGCGAGGACGAGCAGCGTCCCGCCGTTCGCCTGCGCCGAGAGGATCTCCGCCCGCTTCAGACCGAAGGTGAGGTTGCCGCCGGCCGGCCGCGCCGCGAGCGCGAGCGCCACCAGCGACAGTCCGATCGCACCTGCGTCGGTGACCATGTGGGCGGCGTCGGAAAGCAACGCGAGCGAGTGGGCGAGGATGCCGACAACAACCTCGCCGGCCATGAAGGCGACGATCAGCGCCAGGGCGAGCACGAGCCGTTGTCTATTCGTGTCGGCGGTGACCGCATGCGCGTGCCCGGCGTGCGCGCCGTGCGCGTGACCGGCGTCGCTCATCGCAGCGCGGTTGCGAACACGATCGAGAGCACCGCGACCACCGCCGCGAACGCGGCCTCAAGAAGCAGGAGCCAGCTCACGTGCATCGGCGCGCGCACCTCGCGAGAGTCGTCTGTTCGAGTGCGCGTCTCAGCAGGCATCGCAGCAGCCCTCGCCCAGCCAGCTCGCGCGCCCCTCCTTGACGGCGACCCCCGCGATCACGAGCGCAGCGGCTGGATCGGCCCACCACCAGCCAAAGAGCGCGTTCGCGCCCAGGCCAACAAGGAGTGCGACCGAGAGGTAGGCGCAGATCATGTTCTGCGAAGCCTCGCTCACGGTCGCGCTCGAGTTGAGCTTCCGGCCCACGCGCTGCTTCGCGCGCGCCAGCAACGGCATCGTCGGCGCCGTGAACGCGGCAAGACCGATCCCAACCCAGCTCGCCTCCGGATGTCCGCTTCCAAGCAGCGTCCGGACCGACTCGACACCGACGTAGGCCGCGAGCACGAAGTAGCTCGCGGCGACGAGCTGCTGCGCCCGCCTCTCGGTTGTCTCGACGTGCGCACGGCGGGCGCCGAAGCGCCAGATGATGATGAAGCCAGCGAGCGATTCGATCAGCGAGTCGAAGCCGAAACCAATCAGTGCGATCGAGCCGGCGGCGATGCCGGCGCCGACGGCGATCGCGAACTCGACGAAGTGCCAGGCGTTCCCGCCCCAGGCGAGCAGCCGCGCGCGCCGCACGAAGCGTGCCCGTTCATCCGGAGCGAGCAGGACCGTCGGTCGCGCGACGCCGAGCTCGCCGCGCGCTGCCGCCGGTGTCAGCTCGATCAGCCCGCCGTGCCGTGGTTCAGCCACCGCTGCCTTCGTCGTGGCTGACGTGCTGGAGGCCGACGTCGAGCAGCAGGCGGATGTGGGCGTCGTCGAGCGAGTAATAGACGTTTCGTCCCTGCTTGCGGTAGCGGACGAGCCGGCTCGAGCGCAGCAGGCGCAGGTTGTGGCTGACCGCGGTTTGGGAGAGGCCGCTGACGGCGGCGAGGTCGCAGACGCAGAGCTCGCCGCCCTCGAGCAGCGCCGAGATCAGGCGCACACGGCCCGGGTCGGAGAGGACGCGGAACGTTTCGGCGAGATCCTGGAAGGTGTCTTCCTCGGGCAAGCGCTCGAGCACGTGGCGGACGCGCTCGGGATCGACGCACTCGACCTCACAGCGGTCGAGCGGGACGACCCGCGACGTGGACATATTCGATGTCTTCACAGTCATGAAGATAACACCGAAGCGCGAGCAGCAAACGCTAGGAGCCGGATCGCGTATCCTCGGACCGCCGGGCACATATTCCCGGCCGGCGGAGAGACGGCGAAGTCCGGTGCGAATCCGGCGCTGTCCCGCGACTGCGATGCCCCGCCCGGGGATGAGCCAGGTCGACCGCTCTGCGCCGAACGAACGCCAGCCCTCGGAGGAAGGGCGGTTCGTGCGGCAGCCGCCGCCGGACCCGTGGGGTGCACTTATTCGATCTTCCTGCAAATCGGCCAGTTCGATATACGCGGCTGAGTTTGTGCACCCCATGCGATCTCGAGCGATTGCAGAAGTGGCTCGCACGCGTGCGCGCACGCGACTACTTCGATGCTCAGGGCCGCGTCGAGGCCGAGCAGGCGGTCGAGCGCTGCGCCACCGAACTCGCCGTCTTCGAAGCCGAGGCGCTCGCCGCCGAGCTTCCGGCAGAGGAGGCGGCGGCCGTTGCGCGCTGCCTGCGGGCGGTCGAGAGCGAGCTCATCCGTTCGTTACTCGCCCCGGTCAAGAACGACTAGATGGACATCTTCCTGGCCGCCGCGGCGATCCTGGTCGGGTTGGTCGTGTTGGAGGCCGGCGCGGAACGCTTCACTGGCGCCATTGCCGCCCTCGCGCGCCGGCTCCGCGCCGCCGAAGGCACGGTCGGCCTGCTCACCGCGGGCGGCGAGTGGGAGGAACTCGTCGTCGTCCTGCTTGCCGTCGTCAGTGGCCCTACGTCCTCTCGGTCCTGCTCGTCATCCGGCACGGCTGGTTACGTCCGCCCGAGCCGGAGGACAAAGACGAGGAAACGGTGGCCGAAGTATCAGTTGTACGAATCCTGGCCACGCTCGTACTCAGCCTCGCGGTGATCTCCGCCGCCGCGGAGGCGATCGTGCTCGGCGCCGTCCACATCGCGCACCAAGCGGGACTCTCCGAGTACGCGATCGGGGCGACCGTCGTCGCGATCGGAACAACCTTGCCCGACAAGCCAATTAGGTTCGTCGGCGGGATGCGCGGCCAGGGCGGGGTCGTCACCGCCAACGCGCTCGGCTCGAATGTCTTCCTGCTGACGCTCGTTCTCGGCCTGGCCGCGGTCAGCGACGGCTCGGGCGTCGCGGTCGCGCACAGCGTGACCCGCGTCGACCTGCCCCTGCTGCTCGCGACCTCCGTCCTCGTCGTCGCGCTCTTCCACCGTCCCTGCCTGCACTGGCGGACCGGCTCGCCCTGCTCACCCTCTACGCTGGCTACATCGCCTTCGCGCTCGTCCGCGGCTAACAATCCGGGGCGTCCGCGACCAGCCTCTCAGCGAGGATCCGGCCGCCAAGTCCGATCAGGCCGCCCCGCGAGCGCTGCATGGAGGAGTCGCTACCGCCACTTGCCGCTCGTCGCCGCGGCCGCCGCGCAGGCCAACGGCCGCGACTGGCGGTGCGACGTCGGCCGCCACCTCCGCGGCGCGCCGCACCCAGGCCGGGGCGAATCAGCCCGAGACGATCTCGACGGATGCGTGGCTCTGGCGTGCTTTCCACGCGTCTACACAGCCGCTGATAACAGCATCGTCGTGGCGCTCGCTGACGCTGTTCAGCAGATGCACCTCAATTTCGTTCGCACCGTGCTTGACGCCAAGACAGGACGACGCTCGAAGGAACTCGAGCAGGTCATCCCGCAAACCCGGTGGATCAACACGCAAGCGCATTAGCCGCAGTACCCATCCGATCGGCTCGAGCCGCCCTCCGTCGGATCGCCTTCACGAGGGAAACCTAATCCGGCGCGACTCGTGAGGGCCGCATCCGCGGCGCCGCTTGAGGTTACGCGCGGCTGCGACGTGCGATCAGCCGGGCGGAGTTCATGATCACGGGGATCGAGGAGAGCTCGTGCAGGAGCGCGCCGGTGACGGGATGCAGGATCCCTGGGATCGTGAGGGCGACGGCGATCGCGAGCACGCCGAGTGAGAAGGCGAGATTCTGGCGGATCGCTTTGAGCGCGTCCTGGGAGAGGGAGGCGAGGTGTGGGAGTTTGCCGAGGTCGTCGGAGAGGAGGGCGACGTCGGCGGTCTCGAGCGCGACATCGGTGCCGGCAAGGCCCATGGCGACGCCGACCTCGGCGGTGGCGAGTGCGGGGCCGTCGTTGACACCGTCGCCGACGAAGGCGACGCGACGGCCCTCTGCCTGCAGGCGGCGGACGCTCTCGAGCTTCTGCTGTGGCAGCGTCTCCGCGTACACCTCTTCGATGCCGACGCTGGAGGCGACGCGCTCGGCGGTCTCGCGGCGGTCGCCGGTGATCAGCAGCGTGCGCAGCCCGAGCCGGTGCAGCCGCGCGACCGTCTCCGCGGCGTCGTCGCGAAGCGTGTCCTCGAGCACAAACAGTCCGGCCAAGTCGCCGTTGACGGCAAACGGAACGACGCTGCGGCCGGGCGCGGCGAGGGTTGCCGCTTTCGCCTCTACGTCCGCGGGCACCTCGACGCCGCGTTCGCTCAGCAGTGAGGTGCGGCCGAGCAGGAGCTCCGTGCCATTCGTGCGCGCACGAACGCCCAGGCCGGCGAGCTGCTCGAACTCGTCCGGATCGGCGAGCTCCAATCCGCGCTCTTCGGCAGCGCGGACGAGCGCCTGCCCGAGCGGATGCTCGCTCAAACGCTCCGCCGTGGCGGCCAACTGCAGCAGCGCCCCCCGGTCGAGGCCGTTCACGGAGACGGTTTCGAGCAGGCGCGGCTCGCCGGTCGTCAAGGTACCGGTCTTGTCGAAGACGACCGTGTCGACGCCGGCGAGCGCTTCGACGGTCGCGCCCTGCTTGACGAGGCTGCCGCGCAGGGCCGCGTTCCCGATCGAGGCGACCAGTGCGGTCGGTGTCGCCAGCACCATCACGCAGGGGCAGAAGACGATCAGCATCGTGATCGCCCGCAGCGGGTCGCCGAAGACGAGCCAGAGGATCAGAGCAAGCAGCAGCGCGGTCGGTGTGTACAGCTTCGCGTAGCGGTCGAGGATCCGCTCGATCGGCGCCTTCTGCTCCCCGGCCGCCTCGATCAGCCGGCGGATCTCGCCGAGCGTCGTCTGCTCGCCCACCTTGGTCGCGCGCAGCTCGAGCGCACCGGCGCTCGCGAGCGTGCCCGCATAAACATGGTCGCCGACCGTCTTCTCGACCGGCAGGCTCTCGCCGGTGATCGCCGCCTCGTTCAGCGACGCCTGTCCGAACACGACCTCGCCGTCGACCGCAACCCGCTCGCCCGGCCGCAGCAGCACCGTGTCGCCGACCCGTACCTGCTCGAGCTGGACGACCACGTCCTGCCCGTCGCGGCGCACCGTCACCTCGTCGGGCAGCAGCTTCTCGAGCGATCCGAGCGCGTTGCCGGCGCGCGCGGCCACGAACTCCTCCAGCATCCCGCCCACGAGCAGCAAGACCGCGACCACGGCAGCAGCTGAGAACTGGCCGATCGCGATCGCCGCGATCGTCGCCACCGACACCGGGATGTCGGCGGTGAAATCGCGCGCGCGGATCCCCTGCACCGCCGACCACCAGATGAACACCGAGCCGACCAGCGCCGAAGCGAGGTACAGCAGTCGGCCGGCCCCTTCGTCACTCGAGACGGCACCGTGGGGCGCGACGATGATCGCCGCCAGAAGCAGCAGCGCGCTCGCGAACGTGAACAGGGTGCCAGGCGCGAGCAGGAACTCGCGGTAGCGGCCAGAGAAGCTGCGCAGGCCGCGCCCGCAGGTCGCGCACGCGCGACCCGCCATCATCGTCATCGCTATCGCCCGGGAAGTCATCTGAACGTCCGCTCATGCTAGCCTAAGAGCATGGGACACGGAGTTCGGGGAAGGACGAGCGCCGGCGCGATCGACGCCGACGTCGCACGCCAAGTCGCGCAGACGATGCAGGCGCTCGCGACCCCGAGCCGCGTGCGCATCCTCGGGCGCCTGCGCGAAGCAGCCTGCTCGGTCGGCGAACTCGCCGACGCCGTCGAGATGGACCAGTCAGCCGTCTCCCACCAGCTGCGCATGCTCCGCCACCTCGGCCTCGTGATCGGCGAACGCGTCGGACGCAACGTCGTCTACGCGCTCCACGACCTACACGTCGCAGACCTGCTCGAGGAAGCCGTCTCTCACGTCGAGCACCTCCAGCTCGGCGCAACCGAACCGGTGCCGCGCCGGCAAGCCTCGAGCCGGTCCTAGAAGCACCAGCGAAGCGTGCGCGGGGCGCCGCTCCAGGCGATCGTCGTGCCCGGCCCGCGTGTTCGTCAGTGCTCGGGAACGGGCTCGACCAGCTCACCCGGTTCGGTCGTCCTGACCGTGCGCGATGCGGCCATCGCCGCGCAGCCGACGGCCGTGCCGGTCGTCCCGAGCACCGTCAACACCGGTCTCGGCATCGTATGGCGAGAGTAGCCTCGGAATCGAGATGGAAGCAACCAGCGATCTCGATCGCGCCAGCGCGGCGCTCGTCGTCGAGCGGCTGACGAAGATCTACGACGACGGAACGATGGCGCTGGACGAGCTCGACCTGCGTCTTCCCGCCGGCTCGTTCTTCGGCCTGCTCGGCCCGAACGGTGCCGGCAAGACGACGTTGATCGGCGCGGCCGCCGGGCTCGTCCGCACACCCGCAGGGCACGTGTTCGTGTTCGGTCACGACGCGGCGGTCGACCTCGAGTCGCGCCTGCTGGTCGGCGTCGCGCCGCAGGAGGTGCACCTCGACCGCTTCCTGACCGCGCGCGAGCTGCTCGCCTACCACGGGCGCTACTTCGGGATGCCGAGGCTCGAAGCCGAGCAGCGGGCGGACGAGCTGCTCGAGGTCTTCGACCTTACTGTGAAGGGGAAGACGAAGCCGAACCGGCTCTCCGGCGGGATGCGGCGGCGGTTGCTGATCGCCCGCGCGCTCGTCCACCACCCGCGGCTCGTCGTTCTCGACGAACCGACCGCGGGCGTTGATCTGGAGCTCCGGCACGAGCTCTGGCGCTACCTGCGTGGGCTGCACGTCGAGCAGGGCGCGACGGTCTTGCTGACGACGCACTACATCGAGGAGGCCGAGGCGCTCTGCGAGCGGGTCGCCTTCATCCGCGCCGGCCGGATGATCACCGAGGGCGCGCCGGCGGAACTGATCGACCGCTACGGCGGCGAGCGGCTGGAGGACGCCTACGTCGAGGCGATGCGGCAATGAGCACTACCGAGCTTCGGATCCGCCAGCGCCGCGGCACGATCGCGCTCGCGGCCCGCGAGACCCGGCGCCTGCTCGCGCTGTGGACGCAGACGATCCTGCCGCCGATCCTCACAGCGGTGCTCTTCCTCGCCGTCTTCGGCGGCGCGCTCGGGAAACGGATCCACGACGTCGAGGGGCTGCCCTACCTGACCTTCATCCTCCCCGGCCTGCTCGTGATGACCGTGGCCGGGCAAGCATTCGCGAACTGCTCGACCAGCCTCTTCCAGGCCAAGAACGAGGGCTACATCGAAGACATCCTCACCTCGCCACTTCGCCCCTGGCAGCTCGCCCTCTCCTACATGAGCGGCGGCCTCCTCCGCGGCCTCCTCGCCGCACTCACCGTCGCGCTGCTCGCCCTGCCGTTCGCGCACGAGTCCGCCCAGCCCGCGCTCACCGCACTCGCACTGCTTCTGACCGGGCTCGTCTTCTCCTCGCTCGGCGTGATCACCGGCATCTGGGCAGAAACCTTCGACCAGCACGCCTTCGTCGCCAACATCGTGATCACGCCGCTCGCGCTTCTCGGTGGTGTCTTCTACTCCGCGCGCACCCTCGACGAACCCTGGGCCACCCTCACGCGCATCGATCCTCTCTACTACATCGTCGACGCCACCCGCTCCGGACTCACCGGCTTCAACGAAGCTCCCGAATGGTTGTCGCTGCTGGTCACGGCCGCCGTCGCCCTCGCCGCCTTCGTGACCGCCGCAACGCTCATCGGGCGCGGTTGGCGCTTGAAGCCGTAAGCGCTGCGATACTCGAGAAAGCGATGAGTTCCAACGCTTCGACCAGGTCCGCACCGCCTACACCGCTCTGAACGACGGCGATCCCGGTCCGCTGACCGCCCTGTTCACACCCGCCACCGTCTGACGCGGGGTCAGCGCGGCCACCTCTGGCGGCGGCGGGCACCGAGTTGACAAGGGCCCGAGGAGGCCCGGTCGGTCCTCGAACAACAGACGAAATGGTCGACTCGACGGCCTGGTTACGCGGGACTTCGCGCCGATGAGTTCATCGAAAGCGGCGAGCAAGCACTCGTCCACGACGGACTCGTGGCGGACATTCAGGAGTACCGGCGCAAAGAGCAGGTCGCGAGTGGGACGGGCTAACACGGCTCTCCCACGCATCCCGACGGACACGACGGACGACAGACGCGCAGGAGTTCATCCTCGTGATTAGCCGCCGCCTCAGCAGACGCGCTGAGGGCGCGTGACCCCTTTTCGGCTAGAGAGGGGTCAAGGACTCACACCGCGACTGCGGTCCCTAGTTCGGGTTGCCAATCAAGCAAACGCCCGGCACTCAAGGCATGGAGCGTTTATGGAGCCCAGCAGGCGCAACTACTCGCAATCACTGGCAAATCGCTGGGCGGCAAAACCCGCCGAAACAAGCCAAATCCGTTGCCGTGCGTTGCGACCCGTTGCCTGAGACATCAAATGGTAAGGAGGGGGTCGACGGTTCGAGTCCGTCAGAGGGCTTCGCGAAGTTCCTGCTAATCACCCCCTTTCGCGTGCCGTCGTCGAGGCTGTCGTGGCGTCGGTGTCCACCGAGCGTCCACCGTCCGCCGAGAGCCGTGTTCGCGAGGGCTCGAAACCGTGCCGCGATGCGGCTTTGCGGGTTTGCGTGCCGGTGTCCACCCAGCGTCCACGGCACGTTCGAGCGCGAGCGCGTCCAGGAGCGAGACGGCGTGCTGGTAGCTGTCGACGGCGAGGTGGCCGTAATGGAGGTCGATCATGGCGATGCTCGTGCCCATGAAGCGTGAGAGTGCGAACACCGGGACACCGGCGCGGAGCGCGAAGGTTGCGTAGGTGTGGCGCAGGTCGTAGAGGTCGCGCAGCGGCTCGATCCAGACCGCTTTCTGGACGGGCTTCCAGTGGCGGCGGTTGAAGTTGCGGAAGTCGAGGTGGCCACCGCGCGCGTTCGGGAAGAGCAGCGGGCTACCTTCCCGCAGCCGCATCTGATCGAGCGCCTCGAGTGCGATCGCCTGCAGCGGAACCGCGCGTTGGCTCAGCCGCGTCTTGGTCTGCTTGACCCGTCCGTTCGCGTACGCCCGCCGGATCTGGACGACACCGGCGGCGCGATCCACATCGCCCCATTCGAGCGCGAACAGCTCCGAGGGTCGAAGCCCGGTCGCGGCCGCGAACACGATCATCGGCCCGAAGGTCGGCCCGAGCGCCTCGGCGACCGACCGGAGCTGCGCCCAGGACTCGAACGGCCTCTGCTCTCGGCAGCGCCGGCCGGGATTCGGCACTCCGCGTTTGGCCGGGTTGTCGTCGATCAGCTTCCAGGCAACCGCCCGATTCAGCACCTGCCGGAGCGCCTGGGTCGCTTCGAAGCGATGCCCTTCTGGAACAGTAAGCCGCCACGCACATACCTGCTCCGGCGAGAGCTCAGTAAGGCGCACTTCACCCAGCTCGGCGGTCGCCTTCCCGAGCAGCCAGCGGAGCTTCGCGACCGTGACGCGTTCACCCTGGTGCGTATCCAGGTACTCCTCGACCCATTCGCCGAGCGTCAGCGTCGTTGACCGACCACCGGGCAAGAGCCGGGCCAGCTTGTTCTGAAGCGCCCTCTGCGCCTCAGCCTTGCTGCTGAACCCACCCACCTGCAGTCTCGCCGACCCGCGGCCGGCGACGCGATACCGGTAGGCCCACAAGGGCTCCCCGTCCGCGCACTTCGCCTTCAGCTTGAACACCTGACCCTGCTGGATCACCTCCGACCTCCTCGATCGACAACGAGATCGAGGAATCTCACCGGTGCTGCGTGACCACCCCTCTCACACGGAGGTCGTCCGGGCTCAGAGAAGCCGCTGAGGCCCGCCGGCTGGGGCGGGCCGGCCCTTCCGCAGCCAGCCCGGCGGTTACGATCCGGTCGTGGTGACGTCTCTGCGCCGAAGCGAGCGGCTGCGCGAGAGCATCGGGCCGTTCCTGGACTTCTTCACCGGAACGTACGCCGCCCTCAGCGAGGATCTCGAGACCGCCAACTTTGCGGTCGGCAACCCGCACGAGATCGCGATGCCAGCCTACGTCGAGGCCCTGCGGCGTCACCTTGAGCCGCAGGACCCGGCCTGGTTCGCCTACAAGCTCAGCGAGCCGAACGCGCGGGCGGCGGTGGCGCGCACCCTGAGCGCGCGCACCGGCCTGGCCTGGGAACCGGCGGACGTGGCGATGACCAACGGTGGGCACGCCGCGCTGGCGGTCGCCTTCCGTTCATTGCTCGAGCCCGGTGCAGAGGCGATCTTCCTGCCGCCGCCCTGGTTCTTCTACGAGTTGCTGATCCTGGCGGCCGACGGGGTGCCGGTTCGCGTTCGGCTGGAGCCGCCGGCCTTCGATCTCGATCTCGACGCGCTCGAGGCCGCGATCACGCCGCGCACGCGGGCCGTGCTGCTCAACTCGCCGCACAATCCGAGCGGCCGGGTCTACGCGCTCAACGACCTTCGTGGCCTGGCCGCGTTGCTGACGGACGCGTCGGATCGCATCGGTTCGCCCATCTACCTGATCAGTGACGAGCCGTACAACCGCATCCTGTTCGACGGACGCTCATACCACAGCCCGGCCGAGGCGTATCCGTACACCGTGGTCACCTACTCGTACGGCAAGACGCTGCTGACCCCTGGCATGCGCATCGGCTACCTCGCCGTGCCGCCCACGATGCCCGATCGCGAGAGGTTGCGCGATGAGTTCTTCGTCACCCAGCTTGAGACCTTCGCCTTCCCCAACGCGGAACTCCAGCACGCCATCGACGACCTGGAGGCCTTGTCCATCGACATCGCCGCCCTCGAGCGGAGGCGCGATCGGCTGGTCCCGGCGCTGCGCGAGATGGGCTACGAGACGACGCTGCCCGAGGGCACGTTCTATGTGATGGCGCGCGCACCGCTGGCCGACGATCAGGCCTTCGCCCGCATCCTCAACCGGCACAAGGTGCTCGTCCTACCCGGCTCCATCGTGGAGCTGCCAGGTTGGTTCCGCATTAGCCTCACCGCGTCGGACGATATGGTCGAGCGCGGCCTGCCCGGCTTCGCCGCCGCCATGCGCGAGGCCTCGAACGCCTGACGCTCAGCCCGTCCTCGGCAGCTCTAGGAAGGCCGCCCCGTGCAGGTCGACTCGAACCCCGCGCGGGACCTGTTCATCCCACAGACCCTGAAAGGATGACCGCTGCCGTGGCGTGACCACGGCTCTTCGCGCCGCAGCGTAGCCAATGCAGACAACGAGCATGGAGCCTCTATGGAGCCCAGCGGTCGCAACTGGTGGCAACCGGTCGCAAATGGGAGTGCGCCGAGAAGGCCTCAGACAAGCGAAAACCGTTGCCGTGGCTTGCGACCAGTTGCCACCGGGTCCGCATGGTAAGGAGGGGGTCGACGGTTCGAGTCCGTCAGAGGGCTCTGCAAAAGCGCCGCAAACCAGCGCTTTTTGTTTTGCGAGAACTTGCACGATCTCTAGCGTGCAGTGGGTATGGAGCCCTTTATGGAGCTCTCAGGTTCAGAACGCGCGCTGGAAGCGTCGGAAATGGACGGAATCCCCCGCGCACTTTGGGCGGAACGAGCGCCCACGGAACGTCGCCGCTTCCGAGACCGGCGACCGCTTCATCGGGGTGCAGTGACTTGGCTGGGTCGCTCTCCGTCGCCCTGACGATCCACTCCACTTCGCGTCTCCGCGCTTCTCGGGCAACGGGATGACGCTGGCGATAACGCCGTCGCAAGCGCCGGCCAGAGCGCCGCCGGAACGGAGCCCCCCGGCGATTTCGGGCCGCGCGCCAACTCCGGGCCGGCCTCGCTTCATGGTCAGCGCAACTTCCAGACAGCTGCCTCGGGCGGTTCCCTCGCCGGGAATGACTCGAAGACGAGGCGGAAAGTGTCCAACTCGGCGCTCTCCTCAATCTCAAATGTCAGGAATCCTGCAGCGCTCTGTCCTGGCTCGATCGGGACGAGCTCGTCGATGTCCGGCTTCAGCCATCCGACCTCAGCCTCGCACTCCTCGTTTCCCGCGAGATAGAGACGCGCGTGCATCGAAGGCATGTCGTCATACGTCTCGGTTCCGGTGTTCCTGATCTGGAGGAACACACCCACGTAGCGCATCCCTTCATCGGGCTCCATGTCCTCATCGGCCACCGCAGGATCTTGGACGTAGAGAACGGAAGCCTCGATCTCGGGAGCGGCACCACGGAGTGCTGCTGCCTCCCCCACTCGAACGGTCGCGACCGTCAGAGGTTCTGAGGTTTCGCCCACGGTATCGGGGGCGAGGCCCGGCTCTGCCTCCTCGTCTTCCGATGACGTAATTCGGTTTAGCTCGTCCTCGTGGTCAACGAAGACCTCGTTGTCGTCGCCTTGCACGACGGGGGCTACCTCATCCTCGTCTGCCGGGAAGACCGCTTGGCGCGGCACCGTCTTCCTTGAGGTGCCGCAGCTGGAGCACTCCTCCTCAAGCCCTTCGAACCACTCTCCGCATCCGCT